>JAEEGL011682837.1_pt1 | contig 19808 bp, 19 predicted proteins | sample 9134231 | NCBI WGS metagenome assembly JAEEGL01 (sample SAMN16246548, study PRJNA631951) | gut metagenome | biome: gut microbiome; feature: rumen; material: fiber-attached | host: Bos | place: Iran: Karaj | collected 2018-10 | reverse complement strand
CTAACATCCGTAAGTGTGCCTGATTTATAAGAACGTAGTGGGAGGATCACAAGGATATGGGCATTGTGGAACTGCAGGATGTGTCACGTGTATATAAGAACGGGGACCATGAACAGCGCGCTTTGGATCACGTAGATCTGTCTCTGGAAGAAGGGAAGTTCATTGTAGTGCTGGGACCCAGCGGGGCCGGAAAGAGCACGCTCCTGAACATGCTGGGCGGTCTCGACAGTCCGACAGAAGGAACGATCGTCGTGGATGGAAAGGATATCTCCACCCTGACGGAAAACGAACTGGCGGATTATCGCGCGGAAACGGTGGGTTTTGTGTTCCAAAGCTATAACCTGATCCCGACGCTGACTGTCATCGAAAATGTGGCACTGGTTAAGGAAATCGCAAAGAACCCGCTGAGCAGCCATGACATGCTGCGGGAAGTCGGCCTTTCCGACCATATCCATCAGTTCCCCTCGGAGCTGTCCGGCGGCGAACAGCAGCGGGTATCCATTGCCCGGGCGCTGGCCAAGAATCCCCGGATCCTGCTGTGCGATGAGCCAACCGGCGCGCTGGATTCCGAGACCGGTGTCATGGTGCTGAGGCTTCTGCTCTCCATGGCTCGGGATATGCATAAGACGATCATCATCGTGACGCATAATCAGAATATCGCGAAGATGGCGGATGTCGTGATCCGGGTGAAGAACGGCCGGGTCCAGTCCTGTGAAGAACAGACGGCGCCCCTTTCTGTGGAAGAGGTGGATTGGTAATGCTGCTGAAGAAACTGTTTCGGACACTGTGGCATTATAAAGCGCAGTTCATATCCATGGTGCTGATGATCGCCCTGGGTATCGGCGTTTTCCTGGGATTTAACATTGAATGGTACAGCCTGGAGAAAAACCTGACGGAAATTTACGAAGCAACGGATTTTGCTGATTACCGAATCTATGCGGAGCAAGCCTTCAGCGAAAAAGACCTGCAGGCGGTGCTGGCCGTTGAAGGTGTGGAAGATGCGACCCGGTATCTGTCTGTCATCACTTCAGTAAAGGATTCGGAGGATACGCTGGCTCTGACTGTGGTGGAGAATCCGAAGGTGTCAGGGATGCTGGTCACTTCCGGACAAGCATACGACCCGGAAAGTCCGGACGGCATCTGGCTGTCGGACAGCTATGCCGTGGCAAACGGGATCTCAGTCGGTGACAGCGTGACCATGACCTATAAAATGATTACCGTGACAGGAACGGTAAAGGGGATGGTCAAGAGCAGCGAGTACCTGATTTGTTTGCCGGACGAGACCCAGATGATGCCGGACTATTCTTCCCATGGATATGCATTTATCTCCCCGAAGATGCTGGACGCATCGATCCCGGCGATGTATAGGCTGATCATCGGCGATTCCCTGTATATGCAGTTGAATGTAAAGTCTTCCCTGGAGAAAGCGGACTTTGTGGAGAAAATGGACCGGGCGCTGGGGCGGACACTGCTGGTGCTGTCAAAGGATGAAACGATCTCCTGGGCGGAAGCGCAGGGCGAAGTGGATGAGGGAAAAACCATGGGGTCCATCCTGCCGGTCCTGTTCCTGGCAATCGCGATCCTGACCATGGTGACAACCATGCACCGGATTACAGTCAGCGAAAAGACGCAGATTGGTACGCTGAAAGCGCTTGGTTTCCGGGACAACCGGATCCTGCGGCACTACACTTCCTATGCGCTGATCATCGGCATCCTGGGCAGCATCCTTGGCATTGCCATCGGCTACGGTCTGGGCTGGTTTATCCTGAACCCGGACAGCGCGATGGCGACTTATCTCGATATGCTTTCATGGACGCTTTACGCTCCGGCTTTCTGCTGGATTGTGATCATCCTGATTAACACTTTCCTGACGCTGATCGGTTTCCTGTCTGTACGAAAGATGCTGAAGGGTACTGCCGCGGATGCGCTCCGGCCCTATACGCCGAAGCGGATGAAGCATATGGCAGTGGAAGAAACAAAACGTTTTAAAGCGCTGGGCTTCGGAACCAAGTGGAACCTGCGGGATTTGCTGCGGCATAAGTCCCGGTCCTGGATGACGTTGTTTGGCATTGTCGGCTGCATGGTATTGCTGGTAGGCGGCATGGGTATGAAGGACACACTGGATTCCTTTATGGATGTGTTCTTTGACCGGGCTTACAACTATACGACAAAGATCAATCTGGACACAGAGAGCGTGACAAACGAGGAAGCCCTGAAGATCGCGGACGCCTATGCCGGTGACTGGGTTGCGCAGCGGAGTGTGCAGGTCGGCGATCAGGGAATCTCGCTGGAAATCTATGACATCACACATGACAAAATACGGTTTGCGGACGGGAACATGAATGTCATTCCGCTGAGTGACGACGGTGTATATATCAGCGAGCGGGTCGCGAAAGCGCATCATCTTGCGGAGGGGGACAGCCTGACTTTCTCCCCCTACGGAACGGATGAACAGTATACTGTCCGGGTTGCCGGAATCTGTAAATGCCTGATGGAGTGCATCATGATGACCCGGTCTTACGCCGATCAGGCAGGGATTGGTTATACCATCAGCGCGGTGTTTACAGATGAGACGGAGATCGCCGCCAATGCCCATATCCTGAACACCCAGAACAAGCAGGCGATCATGGATTCCTTCGTCACGTTTATTGACCTGATGAACAAGATGATCTGGCTGCTGGTGATTGCGGCGGTGGCGCTGGGGATCGTAGTGCTGTACAACCTGGGCGTGATGAGCTACACGGAACGGTATCGGGAGATGGCAACGCTGAAAGTAGTCGGGTTTAAAAACAGTAAAATCGGCAAACTGTTGATCAGCCAGAACCTGTGGCTGACAGTGCTCGGCATCCTGATCGGTCTTCCCGCGGGCGCAGGCGTCCTGCAGTATCTGCTGACCGCCCTTGCTTCAGAGTATGAGATGAAACTGACGCTCGGTCCCGGGACGTATCTGGTCTCGATCCTGCTGACCTTCGGGGTTTCCCTGATTGTAGGTTTGATGATCGCGCGGAAGAACCGCTCCATCGATATGGTGGCTGCACTGAAAACAGAAGAATAAGAAGAGTCTTTTAAAGGATTCTGCTGTTTTTTTGACCAGAACATTACATAGTTTCCGGAGAAGTTTCAAAAAAACGTTGACAAAAGCATGGCGAACAGTGTATTCTTTGTTCGCTGGTTAACAGTGTTCGCTTAGTGGAAAGGAGGCAGACCTGTGATTCGTGATAAATCCAGCCATCATGAAAAGATCATTGCGGCAGCCTGGGATGAATTCCTGACTTACGGTTTCGCAGATGCCTCCATGCGGCGTATTGCCGCTGCTGCCGGAATGAGCGCAGCCGGGCTTTATAAGCATTTTCCCTCGAAAGAGGACATGTTTGCTGCCCTGGTGGAGCCTGCCTGTCAGGGATTGATGGCGCTTTACCGGCAGGAGGAAACCCTGGAGACAGAATCCCTGCAACGCGGGGAGATTACACAGAAATGGGAATCCGGCGGAGAGGCAAAGATAGCCTTATCCTATATTTATGACCACCTGGACGCTTTCCGGCTGCTGATCTGTAAATCCGCGGGCACACGGTATGAAACCTTCCTGCACGATCTGGCTGTTGAGGAAGAAAAAACGACCATCGCTATCATGAATATGCTGAAAGCGCAGGGCAAGCAGATCAACAATATTCGCCCGGAGGAGTTTCACCTGCTGGTTACGGCAAACGTGAACGCTGTTTTTCAGGCTGTGGAGCATGGCTTCACCCGGGAGGAGGCCATGCATTATGCCGATACGCTGGACGCCTTTTTCCCTAAAGCCTGGCAGGCCTTTTTCGGCTACTGAGCCCTTTCATGACCGTAATATAAGGGCGTTTTTTTGCGCCGTTATGTTAGCCAAAACTAACTTCAGGAGGTCGATTATTCCATGGACAAACAGACACCCAGACGCGGCCGGGGTACCCTGGGCTGGATCGTCAGATTCGCGGGGAAGCGTAAAGGAAGCTACATCGCCAGTGTGATCCTGGCGATCCTGAACGTGGTATGCGGATTTATCCCTTTCATTTATCTGGCGCACATAACCAAAGGGCTGCTGGAAAAAACAGCCGATTTCCGTTACTGCCTGGCGCAGTGCCTGTGGATGGCTGTATTCTTCATACTGAGCCGGCTTTTTCATGCTTTTTCCACGACCCTGTCACACCGGGCGACCTTTGAGGTGCTGGCTAACGTGCGCAGGCAATTGACCCGGAAACTGGCCGGGATGCCGCTGGGTGATGTGCTGAACGAGTCTTCGGGCACCTACAAGAACATCATCGTGGAGCGGGTGGATTCCATTGAGACTACGCTGGCCCACATGATTCCGGAATTGACCTCAAACATTATCATCCCTTTCGTGATCTTCGGCTATATGCTGAGCATTGACTGGCGGCTGTCGCTGCTTTCCCTGATTACGGTACCGGTCGGCCTTGTTTGCTTTGGCCTGATGATGCGCGGGAGTAACGAGAGCTACCAGAACACCGTGGTCAAGACGAAGGCACTGAACGATACCGCAGTGGAATATATCAACGGCATCGAAGTCATCAAGGCTTTCGGCAAATCGAAAACCAGCTATGAGAAGTTCATTGTCGCGGCCCGCGAAGGCGCGGACTGCTTCATTGAATGGATGCGGCGCTGCAATGTGTACCAGAACCTGGCCCTGGCGATCCTGCCCGCGACGCTCCTGCCGCTTCTGCCTTTCGGTGTTTCCTATTTCATGAACGGCGCGGTCACCGCACCGGACCTGCTGATGCTTATCGTGCTGTCTATGGGCCTGATCACACCCTTCGTGATGGCAACAAGCTATATGGATGAGATCTCCAAGGCCGGAACGATCATCGGGGAAGCAACATCAATCCTGGAAAAACCGGAGCTGGTTCGTCCGGACAGGCTGGAACAGAAACCGAACGGAAGCACCATCTGTCTGAAGGATGTACATTTCGCCTATAAGGAAGAAGAAGTCCTGCACGGTATAAACCTGACGATCCGTGAAGGTACGGTCAACGCGCTGGTGGGACCTTCCGGTTCCGGCAAGAGCACCATCGCCAAGCTGATTGCGTCCTTCTGGGACGTGGGCAGCGGCAGTATAACCTATGGCGGCGTCGATATACGGAAGATCCCGCTGGACGATTACCAGAAAGAAATCGCGTTTGTATCGCAGGACAATTACCTGTTTGACATGAGCGTCATGGAAAACATCCGTCTGGGCAATCCCAAAGCGACGGACACCCAGGTAATCGAAGCGGCGAAGGCCTGCGGCTGCCATGATTTCATCCTGCAGCTGGAAAACGGCTATCAGACCATCTGCGGCGGCGCGGGCGGACATCTTTCCGGCGGTGAGCGCCAGCGCATATCCATCGCGCGGGCTATGCTGAAAAACGCACCGGTCATCATCCTGGACGAGGCGACTGCCTATACCGACCCGGAAAATGAAGCGCTGGTGCAGCACAGCGTGGCAAAGCTGGTACAGGACCGGACGCTGATCGTGATTGCTCACCGGCTGTCAACGATTGTCTCCGCTGATCAGATTATCCTGATCAATGACGGCCGGATTGAAGCAACCGGTACGCAGGAGGAACTGCTTCAGAGCAGCGACCTGTACCGGAGCATGTGGCAGGCACATATCGCTGCAAAGGAGGATGAGGACAATGCTTAAAACGCTGAAGAAATACTTTGATTTCTGCAACCGGGAAGACCGGAACAAGCTGTACCTGGCTGTTGTGCTCGGCGTAGTCAGGGCAATTTTCGCCGCCCTGCGTATTACGGCGATCGCGGTTGTGGTACAGGGACTGATCGAAGGCAAGCTGACATCCCGGCACCTCTGGCTGTCGCTGGGTATTATGGCGCTGTCTGTTCTCGGACAGTTCTGTATCAACCTGAAAACCACCATGCTCCAGTGTGAGGCAGGCTATCATTCCTGCGCGGACAAGCGCATTGAGATCGCAGAGCACCTGCGCTACCTGCCTATGGGGTTTTTTAACCGCAATTCCCTGGGCGCTATCACCAATGTGACGACCAATACGCTGGAAGCGCTCGGCGATATTGCCACCCGCATCGTCATGGTCACGACCCAGGGTATCCTGACCACGGCCGTGATCGCGGTATTTGTCCTGTGCTTTGACTGGCGGATCGGGCTGATCCTGGTAGCCGGCATTGCGATCTATACCCTGTTCAACACGGTGATGCAGCATATGGTTCGCCCTGTTGCGCCCCGGAAGCACAGGGCCGATGAGGACCTTGTCACTCAGGTCATCGAATATGTACAGGGAATCGCGGAAGTCAAGAATTATTCGCTGACTGATGACACCGCGAAGAAACTGGACGCAGCCATTACAGAGAAGCAGATTGCTGACACCAAGCTGGAATATGCTGCGATCCCCGGGGTCACATTACAGAACATTGCCACCAAGCTTACCGGCGTAGTCATGTCCGTCATGTCCCTGAAATTCTATTTTGACGGCACCATGGAACTGCTGTACTGCATCATGATGATGGTATCGGCTTTCCTGATCTATGAAAGCCTGGACTCCATGAGCGCGTTCACTGCCCTGCTGCGGAACATTAACATCGCCGTGACGAAAACCAAAGAGATTATGGATATGCCGCCAATGGATATCGACGGCGCGGAGATTACACCCGCGAAACGTGATATCGAACTGAAGAATGTTGATTTCTCCTATGACCGGCGTAAAATCGTTGACAATGTAAGCCTGACGATTCCGGAGAAAACCACCACAGCTTTTGTCGGCCCCTCCGGCGGCGGCAAGACAACCTTGTGCCACCTGATGGCACGGTTCTGGGATGTGCAGGCAGGGCAGGTATTGCTGGGCGGCCGGGACGTGAAGGACTACAGTTTTGATTCGCTGATGAAAAACTTCAGTTTTGTGTTCCAGAGCGTCTATCTTTTTGAGGATACAATCGCCAACAACATCCGTTTCGGCGAGCCGGAGGCTTCCATGGACAAGGTCATTGAGGCTGCAAAGAAGGCCCGCTGCCATGATTTCATCATGGCGCTGCCGGATGGTTACCAGACTATCATCGGAGAAGGCGGAGCAAGCCTTTCCGGCGGGGAAAAGCAACGGATTTCCATTGCCCGTGCCATTATGAAGGACGCCCCGATCATCATACTGGATGAGGCCACAGCCAATGTGGACCCGGAAAGTGAAGCGGAACTGACGGCAGCAATCGGGGAACTGACGAAGGAAAAGACGATCATCATGATTGCCCACAGACTGAAGACCGTTCGCCATGCCAATCAGATTTTTGTAATCGATAATGGAAAGATTGTCCAGCAGGGCACGCACCGGGAACTGATCAGGGAGAACGGCATCTATAAGACCTTTGTGGAAGGCCGGCAGGAAGCCGCCTCCTGGAAAATCGCGTAAGAATAAAACGGTATCAATCGATTTCTGTCGAAATCAATTGATACAGCCATCGTAACGCCGGCCCGCCTCGTCTTCGTGCCGGCGTTACTTGCATTCTGACAGCCGGCATTAATTGCCCTTTGACTACCCTCTTGATTTACGCCTTATTTGGGATATAATAGTTTTACTATTGTTAGCATTCGCTAACATACGAATTCGGGGACTTTTCCTGGAGGGCAAAGCATGAAGGGTTATCTGTCAGTGCGGGAGACAGCCAATAAACGTGGCTTGTATACAGGGGTGAAGGACATATTCCCGGATGTGAACACCCGGAGCTGTGTATGGATTGTTCCCGAGAATCGTATGAAGCCAAAGAAATTGAAGCCGGGTGAAAACATGAATATGAAAAACAGGATATCCATTTTCTTGACGACAAGAGTTAGTTTATACTAATAAACTCCAAAAAGAGGAATTGCGATATGTCCAGACAGGCGTCACAGCATCAGAAAAAGGTTATGAGCATGCTCTTCCGGGGCAAGGAAATCTTCAAACCCCTGAATACGGGCTGGGTCGATGATCATGTAGGCTGTATCCGGGAATAGACAGTCAGTGTATTCCTGAAATGCGGCCAGAGGAGAACAACAAATGAATGCTGATGTATTAACTGGTGTAATGATCCCGTTTGCAGGTACAGCTGCCGGCGCTGCCTGTGTTTTCTTCATGAAGAAGAATCTGTCACGCAACGTTCAGCGTGCCCTGACAGGTTTTGCTGGCGGCGTCATGGTGGCAGCTTCCGTCTGGAGCCTGATTATTCCGGCGATGGAGCAGTCTGATTCAATGGGAAAGCTGTCTTTTCTGCCGGCTGTCATTGGCTTCTGGCTCGGGATCCTGTTCCTGCTGCTGCTGGATTCTGTTATTCCTCATCTTCACATGAATGCGGAAAAAGCGGAAGGTCCGAAGAGCAGGCTTGCGAGAACGACAATGATGGTATTGGCTGTCACACTCCACAATATTCCGGAGGGAATGGCCGTGGGCGTAGTTTATGCCGGCTTTCTGTCCGGATCCGCGGAGATTACCTCGGGAGGAGCGCTGGCGCTCTCTTTGGGTATAGCCATTCAGAACTTTCCGGAGGGAGCAATCATCTCTATGCCGCTGCACGCGGAGGGAAAAAGCAAAAGGAAAGCGTTCTTTGACGGTGTGCTTTCCGGTGTGGTGGAACCGGCAGCCGCTGTGCTGACAATTCTTCTGTCATCCGTGATTGTTCCTGCCATGCCGTATCTGCTGAGCTTTGCGGCCGGTGCGATGATGTATGTGGTGGTGGAGGAACTGATCCCGGAAATGAGTGAGGGAGAACACTCCAACATCGGCGTCATCATGTTTGCGGCAGGCTTTACCCTGATGATGGCGCTGGATGTTGCATTGGGATAAAGGAGGAATGCCTTATGAAAAAGAAGATCTGGGATCTTTACGCACCGGTATACAAGCGGGCTATGAAATCAGATCAGCAGATCTATGATTTTATGTATTCCCGTATTCCCGAAAGAATACAGGACAAAGAAGTTCTGGAAATCGCCACCGGCCCCGGATTGCTGGCGAAACATGTTGCTCCTGCGTCAAAACGGATGATTGCAACAGATTATTCTGACGGAATGATCGCGGAAGCAAAGAAGGGCGATTGCCCCGAAAACCTGGTCTTTGAGGTGGCTGATGCCATGAACCTGCCCTATGCCGACGATTCCTTCGACGCGGTATTGATTGCCAATGCGCTGCATATCGTTCCCGATCCGGACAAGGCGCTCCGTGAGATAGATCGCGTACTGCGTCCGGGAGGTATCCTGATTGCGCCGAACTTCGTGGAGCATAAAGGAACGCTGAGGAGCCGTGTCTGGTCCGGAATCCTTCGGATTGCAGGTATTCGTTTTGAACACCAGTGGACAGCGCAGGAATATCTCGTTTTTCTGGAAGAGCATGGCTGGAAGGTTGTTTTCAGCAGGGAAATGGCAGTGAGAATCGCCATGATGTATACGGAATGCGTAAGAAAGGAAGAGATGAAATAAAGTATCTGATTTCAAAGGAACAGGAGGGATGAACATCGGTCATTGTTTCAAAGTATCTGAGGACAAAGTGGAATATCATGATCATCAACTTTGAAACTGTCAGGAATTATCCATCAAGTCCCATCTGTTTACGTATGGCGGTAAAAGATTTTTCCGACAGATCGTGCTCAACTTTGCATGCGTCTTTTCGGGCAGTTGCCTCGTCTACACCAATAGAAACGAAAAACTTTGTCAAAGTCAGATGGCGGTCATAAATACGACGAGCAATGGGATAACCTTTGTCTGTCAGCGAGATAAGTCCGCCTTTTTCCATGGAAATATAACCATTCTCCCTGAGTTTCTTCATCGCAACACTGACAGAAGGCTTTGTGTATCCAAGCGATTCGGCAATATCTGTTGAACGTGCATAACCCTTGTTTTCCAGCAGAACCAGAATCTGTTCGAGATAATCCTCTGCTGATTCGTAGATATTCATATCAATCCTTCCTTCCGGTAGTATCACTTCACTCATCTGTCAAAGAATGTATCATATCAGTCGACTGAAATCAATCGGATCTTCAGCGGGTGATGATTCTGCTGACTGAATCCGCCAGTCGCTGGGTGAAAGGCCGACGTATTTTTTGAACTGATGAGAAAAATGAGCCGGGGAAACGTATCCGACGGCAGTACCGATTTCAGCCACGGAGAGATTTGTTTCCATCAGTAATTTTTTTGCATTTTCACAGCGAACCGCGTTATGATACCACAACAGGGTATGACCCGTCTCATGTTTAAAAACGCGGGCAAGATAATTGCTGTTCACATAGAGCATTCCTGCAATTTCTGACAGGGAAAACTTTTGCTCGCTGTGTTCCCAAATATAATTCGCTGCTTGCAGAGCAAGGCGTTTTCCTGCCGGCGTCTTATCTTCATTCAGCATTCCCGTATCCTCCGATAAGGCTTAGTTCATCATGATATTAGCATAGGCTAATAATAGAATCAAATATTTCAGATCCAGAGATGATATTTTTATATTAGTAATTTGAAAATGGTCAATATCAGACATGGAAAATTAATTAGCTTATGCTAATATACTTTCTGTTGTTAGAATAAACTAACGACGGAATAACCACGGAAAGAGGCTCGCACTGTGAAGAAGGTATTACGACTGGGAACAGGTTTGATACTGGGCTTATTTTTGATTCTGCAGTGTCTTCCGGTCTTCAGTGAGACAGTCAGTACGCGTTGGGCGGACGCGGCGGATGAAATCGATCGGTACCTGGATACTGCTTTTGAGGAGTTTCTGGCCGGAAATGCGGACGCTGCCTACAGCAATGTGAATGATGCTTATTTCCGGGTGTACGAAACAACCGGATTTGAACGTCAGACCATGAGTTATATTTCCGGGGTCCGCAAAAATGCGGTGGAAATGCAGTTTTCTTCCTGTAAAGCGGCTGTAAAAAAAGACAATACTGATCAGGAGACAATTGTTTCTGTACGCAGTTCCCTGTTTAAGCTGAAAAGCATGATCCGTGAGGACGGAAACAAGCTGGCTGCGCAGCAGGGCGGAGCGCAAAGCGAAAACAAATTCTATAAGTCCGGAGAATTGGTCACATCGGATCCCTATCCCGAATACTCTCCGGATCCGAACGCTGCAGCAAAATATGCCAGCTGGTACGAGGCGGCCAGCCTGACAAAAGAACTGCTGGATACAGCATATCTCGCCTATTTGGATAAGGATTTCGAAGCGGCGGAGGATAATCTGAATACGGCTTATTATAGCGTATATGAGGAGTCGGGACTGGCGCACAGGATCTACTCGGATCTGGGATTAAAAGACCGACGGGAAACCGAAAGCCAGTTTTCTGCGCTTCGCGGCCTGGTCAGCAGCGGAAGCGAAAAGTATCAGAAAAACAAATACCGTACTACCAGTGATAAAGCCAAGCAGATCCTGCTGAAAAAAGCAAAAGCGCTGGATGAAAAAAATGCCGCGGAAAAAGAAACCGCGGAACCGGCCGGGACGGAATCTGCACAACCCGAACCCGCGGAACAGGCCAGCCCGCAGTGGCTCACCTTCCTGGGCGCCTTCGGGATCATTGTCCGGGAAGGTCTTGAGGCAATCCTGGTGATTGCCGCGATCATTGCCTATCTGATCAAGAGCGGGAACGGGAAGAGCCTGAAGAGTGTCTACCTCGGTGCTTTGGCGGGGATACTGGCAAGTTTTGCCGCAGCGGCTGTACTGCACTTTGTCAAGCAAGCCGTAGCCGGCGCCGGGATGGCGCAGGAGCTGATCGAGGGGATCACCGCCCTGATAGCCGTCTGTGTGCTGTTCTATGTCTCCAACTGGATGATCTCCAAGGCGGAAGCGGCGTCCTGGACGGGTTATATCGACAGCAAGGTGCGCTCCGGCGTGGAAAAACGTTCTGCTTTCACGCTGGCGTTCACAGCGTTCCTGTCTGTGTTCAGGGAAGGCGCGGAAGTCGTGCTCTTCTACCAGCCGATGCTGCAGGAAGGGAATGCCGGCATGGTCTGGGCCGGCTTCGGAGCAGGCGTCGTGATTCTGGTGTTTGTTTACCTGGCGATCACAAAGCTTTCCATAAAACTGCCGATCAAGGTGTTCTTCACGGCAACCTCGATCCTGATGGCCGTGATGTGCGTCAGTTTCCTCGGCAGCGGTATCAAGGAACTGGCGGAGGGCAATCTGTTTGATCTGACGCTCCGGGTGCCGGGCATTCCGGAAAACGACGTGCTCCAGATCTTCGGGATCTATCCGTATCTGGAAACCCTCGTACCCCAGCTGATCCTGGCGATCATTCTGCTGATCACCTTTATGATTGCCCATTTCCGCGGCAAGCTGGAAGCGCAGAGAAGGGAGCTGACAGCCGCGCAACCATGAGATTTTTCGCATGGTGCCCCCCGCGTACCGTGCTGAAGAATACCATCCCCGAAAAAAAATCCCAATCGTACTGTAAATGAAGGAGGATCCTACACATGAAAAAACTGCTCTCTCTGGTACTGGCCGCAATGATGCTGTTCAGCCTTTCCGCCGTTGCGATGGCTGAGGACGAAGCCGGTTTTGATGAATTTGAGCTGGGCGTTGAAGGCGAACAGGATGTTGGCTTCATGACCATGAGCATGGTGTACTTCCAGCCCGTGGATATGGCGCCCGTTGATCAGGCGACCGCCAAGGAAAACACGGACCTGCATATCGAAGTGGACCTGACGGCCAAAGAGAACGGCTATGCCTTCCCGGTGGATCAGTGGGTACCCTATCTGACCATTGATTTCGTGATCAAAGATACCGAAGGCAAAGAAGTATGCTCCGGTTCCATGATGCCCATGGCGGCCTCCGACGGTCCCCACTACGGCAACAACATCAAACTGGCGGACGGCGAATACTCCATCACGCTGTACATTAAGAGCCCGGCTGAAAACGGATATCTGCTGCATGTGGACTCCGAAACCGGTGTTGATGCCAAGGATGGTTTCTGGACCGAGCCTCTGGAAGCGACCTGGACCGGCTGGAAATTCGTCAAGCAGTGGTAATCCATTACTGATTTGAAGGTGCTCTGATCTGCCGGCGCGGCATCCGCGGGGGATGCCGTGCCGGCTGGTTTCATCTGCTGATTCTGTTTGGGGGAAGGCATTTTGCTGTATTATCTCTGGACTGTTATAGAAGATCTTTTCTTTACGGTAACAATGGTGACGCTGATGCATGCGGTGCTGGTCCTTTTATGCGGACGAGCGGGACGCAGGGGACATATTGCAGGCATTTGCGCCGGTGTTGCGGCAGGCACAGCGCTGGCCGCGGTAAAGCAAACAACAAAGCTGGTCATATCCAGTCACTGGAATCATTGGACATATGTTTTTCTGATGGTTTCCATTGCTGCATTCATTGTGTGTTCCCTGATAAGGGGAAGCAAAACAGGAAAGACCGGTAAAAGCGGTTTTTCTCTTGTCCTGTGCGGAACGGCAGTATCTGCAGGGATGATCTTCTTCAGGCTGCCTGTGGTTCTGCTCTATCCTTTCAGCTTCAACACCATGGGAAACGGTTTCTTTTCCGGCTATTATATGGAGCGGCTCGGCGGTTGGGCGCTCGCTCTTCTGTTACTGTTTGTCTATTCGCGCATCCTCTATGGCTGCGCTGTTCATATCAGGAAAACAGGTACCCTGCGTGGTATCCTTCGCGCGGGTCTGCTTACTTGTTTTATCTTTTATCTCGGTCGTTTCTTTGTTCCCTGGATCAGCCGCGCGAAATGGCTGAAGTGGCCGGTGAAATACACGGAAGCGGAGTATGGCTGGATCGGTTCCTTCAGCATGTGGACTGCGACAAACGCTATGGTATTTGTCTGGATCTGTGCAGCTTTGGCAGCGCTGCTTGCTGTCCTTTTTCTGCTGGAAAACACGCGGGTGACAGAACCATACGAACACGCGGCACAGCTGCGCAAACTAAAGGCCGGCAATCGACGCCGGAGACGGATGGCGATCATGACTCTGGCAATGATCCTCCTGTTTGTTTTGATTCTGACGGCCGTCAAGGCATACGATACAAGAGAAGTGGAACTGTCAGCCCCGGAGGTTTACTCCATCGAGGGAGATACAATCCTGATCCCGGCAGAGTCGGTAAATGACGGCCATCTGCATCGCTTTGAGTATACAACGGAACGGAATGTAACAATCCGGTGGATTGTGGTGAAAAAGCCGAATTCGGCAAGCTTTGGCGTTGGTTTTGATGCCTGCGAGGTCTGCGGGAATGCCGGTTATTACGAACGTGGCAGCCAGGTGGTTTGTAAACGCTGCGATGTGGTCATGAACATCAACACCATCGGCTTCAAAGGCGGATGCAATCCGATCCCGTTGGCTTATGAAGTGACCGGCGGAAACCTGGTGTTCCGGCTGGAAGACCTGCTGGCCGGTGAAAAGGAATTCAGATAAGGAGGGCGCGTACAGATGCTGTTCAGAATGATCCGCGGCGTACTGTTTCATCAGAAGGGCAAAATGCTGCTGATCGCGTTTACGATTGCGCTCGGAGCCAGCCTGGCCACAGGCATGCTGAATGTAATGATGGATGTAGGAGACAAGGTAAATCAGGAACTCAAAAACTATGGCGCGAACATTGTGGTGAAACCAAAGGATTCTTCCCTTCTGGCTGATATCTATGATGTAGGCGAAAGCGGAGAAGAACTGAACACAGCCTGGTTGAATGAATCTGACCTGGTGAAGATCAAAACCATTTTCTGGGCGTTCAATATTGTGGATTTCGCCCCGCTTCTGGATACGCAGATTGCTCTTCCGGACGGCAGTGCCGTAAAGCTGAACGGAAGCTGGTTCAATCATCATCTTTCGCTTCCTACAGGGGAAGAACTTGATGCCGGCGTAGTGGGCATGCGCTCCTGGTGGGATATCACAGAAGGCCGCTGGCTGGATGAGAAGGATGAGAATGCCGGTGAGGAGATTATGGCAGGAGCCACAATTGCTCAGGAGCAAGGCTGGAAATCCGGTGACCGTGTCGTACTGAAGGCTTCGAGAGGCGAGAAAACCGTTACCGTGGTCGGCATTTATGACGCGGGCGGCGATGAAGACTCTCAGATCTTCGGAACTCTGGCGTTGGTACAGGAACTGACGGGCCGAGAGGGAAAGGTTGCCTCGGTGGAAGTATCCGCCATTACCACGCCGGATAATGAACTGGCACGCCGGGCAGCAAAAAATCCCGCGGCGCTTTCCGGGCGGGATTATGAAACCTGGTACTGCACGGCATATGTAAGCGCCATCTGTTATCAGATCCAGGAAGCGATCCCCGGCTCTGTGGCCTCTGCAGTGCGGAAAGTTGCGGAAGGCGAAGGGGCCATACTGGAGAAAACGCAGCTGCTCATGATCCTGATCACCGTGCTGAGCCTGATCGGTTCCGCATTGGGCATCAGCAATCTGGTGACGGCCAGTGTGATGGAACGGGCGAAGGAAATCGGTTTGCTCAAGGCCATCGGTGCGCGCGACCATTCGATCACCGGGGTCATTATGACAGAAATCATGGTAACAGCACTGCTGGGCGGAGTTGCCGGGTATTTCCTGGGATTTGGGTTTGCCCAGCTGATCGGTCGCAGTGTGTTTGGCGCTGCAGTTGAAATGAAACCTGCAGTGATACCCATCGTAGCAGGCCTTGTTGCTGCAGTGACGCTTGCCGGCAGCCTGCCTGCAATCCGGACGGTACTTAGACTGCGTCCGGCCGAAGTGTTGCATGGGGGTCATTGAAATGACAAAAAGAAGAATGTTCCTGCGGATGATTACCGCATCGTTGCTCAGGCGGCGGAGCCGGATGCTGATTGCCCTGCTGTCGATCGGAATTGGTGCGACCATCCTGGCGGGGCTGGTAACAATCTATGTGGATGTGCCCCGGCAAATGGGCGCTCAATTCAGATCCTTTGGCGCAAACATGCTGATACTGTCTGATGGTGAAAAAGGCATGTCCAAAGCACAGCTGGATAAAGCACTGGAAAACATTCCGGCTGGTCAGTTGGTTGGTGCTGCACCGTACCGTTATGTCCGGGTTGACATGACTACCCGACAGCAATCCTTCACCGCTGCCGGAACCGATTTTGATCAGATTACAAAAACCAGCCCTTATTTCAGCATAGAAGGCCGGTATCCGGAGAATCCCAGAGAGGTTCTGGTTGGGAAAGAAATCGCCGAAACCATCGGGATACGGGAGGGTTCCGGTATGGAACTGACCTGGCAACCGGCAGCAGGTGAAACAGCAGGAGATCCCTCAGGGGACAGACAGCCCGGAGCAATACTCAGCGGAAGCGCAGAAGGCTGGAGCGGCGGAACAGTCTATGTCACTGTAAAGCTGGACGATTCATCAAGGATTGCTTCTTTGACCATTGATGCGGGCACTCAGACTCCGGAAATCGGCGGGCTGACGCAAACGGACGATTCTTTCAACAGTCAGTTTGTTGGAAAGTCCCTTCCGCTGACTCTGGGAGAAGATGTGGATGCGCTGAGCGGCGCGACGATTACCTCCACAGCCGTGGTGGAAGCCCTGAATACCGCGCGCAATACCCAAAGCGCCGTGACAGCAAAGACGATAAAGTATACAGTGACCGGGATTCTGGCAACCGGCGGTGAAGAGGAATCCTATGTGTTTATGAGCCTGGAGGATATGGCTGGTTTGACGGGAAGTGATGCCGTGGACGTGGCAGAGCTGAGCGTCAGCGCATCCGCGGAAGAGCTTGAAACCTACGCGGAACAAATTACTGAAAACACAGACGGCGTCCGGGCGCGTCTGGTGAAACGGGTCACCCGCTCGGAGACGGCGGTGCTCGGAAAACTGCAGAGTCTTGTGTTTCTTGTAACGGCTGTCGTACTGATTCTGACAATGATCTGTGTTTCCACGACCATGATGGCAGTGGTCTCTGAACGGCGGAGGGAAATCGGGCTGCGAAAAGCGCTTGGGGCCTCCGATGGGAGCATCCGGACGGAATTCCTGGGTGAGGGCATGTTCCTCGGCTTGCTGGGCGGTATTTTGGGAGCAGTCCTGGGTTTTGCGTTTGCGCAGGTGGTCAGTGTCAATGTGTTTGGCTCCTCGATCACTTTCCAGCCATTGCTGCTGCCGGCAGCAGTGATTGTATCCATGGGGGTGGCAGCGCTCAGTTGTTTGCAGCCGATTAAGCGCGCGGTCGCGATTGATCCTGCGATCGTACTCAAAGACGAGTAATAATACCGGAGGATATAAAAAATGAGTCTGCTCGAATTGAAGAACGTGTCGAAGATCTATGGGGATCTGAAGGCCCTGGACAGCGTGAATGTACACGTGGATAAAGGTGAATGGGTCGCGATCATGGGGCCGTCCGGCTCCGGCAAGAGTACCATGATGAATATCATTGGCTGTATGGACAGGCCGACGTATGGTGAAGTTTTACTGGATGGCGTGGATATCGCAAAAGAGAGCAGCAAAAAACTGACTGATATCCGCCGGGATAAAATCGGTCTTATCTTCCAGCAGTTTCATATGGTGAACTATCTCACCGCTGTTGAAAATGTCATGGTCAGCCAGTATTACCATTCCATGCCGGATGAACAGGAAGCGCTGGAGGCGCTTGGGCGGGTTGGCCTTCGGGAACGGGCGCATCATTTACCCAGCCAGCTTTCCGGCGGCGAACAGCAGCGCGTCTGTGTCGCGCGCGCTTTGATTAATCATCCTGAACTGATCCTGGCGGACGAGCCCACAGGAAACCTGGATGAGGCAAATGAGAATATTGTCCTGGATCTGTTCGCTCAGCTGCATGCGGAGGGCACAACGCTGATTGTGGTAACTCATGACCCGGAGGTTGCGGATGCTGCACAAAGGACGATCGTTCTGGAACACGGTAAAGTTGCCCGGGAAGTGATCAATGAGCATTTTGACGAGCAGCAGAAGGAATGGCTTGCCCGGTTGAAAACTGAGAACAAGAGGTAATGCCGGTATGAAGAAAAATGTTTTCTGCGGTATCCTGCTGGCTTTGGCAGCGGTCATTGCCATTGGTTCTGTCACTGTGCTTGGTCCATGTGTTCATGAAGACGGAAGTGAAGCACTTTGCAGCAGTGCAGGCAGGGCCGTCCTTTTCGACGGATGTACGCTGGCTGTGCTTGCGGCGCTGATCCTGTTAATGCGCAAACCTTCCATCCGGATCGTCCTGTTCTTCATCTCGCTGTGTGTTGCTGCTGTGGGGATTGCTCTTCCCGGAACATTTTTCCCACTTTGCAGGATGGACACCATGCACTGCCGTGCAGTGATGAAACCGGCGATGATTATTCTTTTTGCATCTGAACTGATCGTTTCTGTGTGTGGAATTATTGTTGAAAGGAACCGAATCAGGAGAGAAAGGGCATGAAGCATTTTTCGCTGATGATCCGGAATCTGACCCGGAGACCGGGAAGAACAACGGCTCTGATTCTTCTGACAGCTTTCCTGGCGATTTCCGTTTTCTGCGGGACGATTGTTGTTTCTTCCTTGCGGCACGGGCTGGACAGCATGGAAAACCGCCTTGGAGCGGATATTATTGTCGTTCCGGCTGAGGCGGAATCGAAGGTCAGCATGAAAAACCTTCTTTTGCAGGGAACGATCGGAACCTTTTATATGGATGCTTCAGCGTTGAAGAAGGTTCAGGAGACGGAAGGTGTCGGAAGGGCCTCTGCTCAGGTTTTTCTGTCTTCCATGAAAGCAGATTGCTGTTCCGTTAAAGTTCAAATCATCGGTTTTGATCCGGAAAATGATTTTGTGGTGCAGCCATGGATCTCCGAAAGCCTGAACCGGCCGCTGAGTGATATGGAGGTCGTGGTTGGCTGCAGGGTTGAAACGGATGTGGGAAACAACTTCCGTATATATGACCGCAGCTGCCGGGTTGCGGCTAAACTGGCGTCAACCGGTACCGGTCTGGATACCGCCGTTTACTGCAACATGAACACAATCCACATATTGCTCCAGGCAGCGGAAGAGAAAGGAATCTCCCATAAAATCGATACAGGAAATGATTCGGATGTGGTTTCCGCCATCTATGTCAAAGTCCTTCCCGGTGCAGATCCCGGATTGGTCAATAACCGACTGAACGGACATATACGAAAAGCAACCGCAATCCGTACTGCCGGAATGATAACGGAAGTGGCTGACAGCCTGAGTGGCGTATCCCGGACAATCGCTGTTCTGATCATTGCAGTATGGGTATTGGCGCTGATCATTCTGTTGATTGTTTTTTCGATGATGGTCAATGAGCGGCGGCGGGAGCTGGCGGTATATCGTTTGCTGGGGATGAGCCGGAAGATGCTGTCCGGCATGATCCTGAAGGAAGCCGCACTGTGCAGTCTCACCGGTGCGCTTTGCGGCACGGCGGTGGGTGCGGTTCTGGTATTCCCCTTTACTACGCTGATTGAAACCAGCTTAAAACTGCCTTATCTGACCCCTGATGGAGGAACCGTTATTCTGTATGCGTGCATTGCGATTGCGGTTACCATTTTGGCTGGCTGTGTGGCAAGCGCCAGGACCGCGTCCGCACTGAGCCGGGTAGATCCGGGAACAACGTTGAGGGAGGGCGCATGAGATGCAGTTGAGAGCAGAGGGTATTTCCCGGCGCTACTTCCGGAAACATGGAGAAGCCAATTACTTTGAGGCGGTCCGTTCGGTTTCGCTGACATTGGAAAGCGGAACGTTCACCGTGCTGAATGGAAAAAGCGGGTCCGGGAAGACGACTTTACTGAATATGCTTGCCGGTTTGCTCATCCCGTCTGAAGGCAAGGTATATCTGGATAAAACAGATCTCTATACGCTGGAGGATAAAGATTTATCCAGGCTGCGCAATAAAAGGATCAGCGTTATTCCCCAGGGACGGAGTTCTGTTGATACGCTGTCTGTATATGAAAATATCCT
>JAEEGL017363275.1_pt1 | contig 19809 bp, 16 predicted proteins | sample 9134231 | NCBI WGS metagenome assembly JAEEGL01 (sample SAMN16246548, study PRJNA631951) | gut metagenome | biome: gut microbiome; feature: rumen; material: fiber-attached | host: Bos | place: Iran: Karaj | collected 2018-10 | reverse complement strand
GGACAAGCTGATCTCCGACGGACTGATCGGCGGAGGCATGCTCCCGAAGCTCTCCAACTGTACGGATGCCGTAAAGGGAGGCGTCAACAGAGTGCATATCCTTGACGGGAGACGCCCGCACAGCCTTCTCCTGGAGATATTTACGGACAAGGGCTACGGGACAATGTTCTACGAGGATAATTAAGAGCCGGAGGCAGACTGTTATCGGGACACAAAGAGCCGGAGGCAGTCCGTCAATCAGGATCACCGCCCGCAGGGGCAAAGGAGAATAGCCATGGCTGACAGGATGAATGCAATTATCGAACAGGCGGAAAAAGACCTGCTGCATACATATAACCGCTATCAGATCGTTCTGGACCGCGGCGAGGGCGTCTGCCTCTATGACGTCGACGGCAGGCGGTATCTGGATTTTGCGGCCGGCATCGCCGTCTTCGCTCTGGGATATCATTACAGGGATTATGACGAGGCGCTCAAGGCACAGATCGACAAGCTCCTCCACACCTCGAATCTTTTCTACAACGAGCCCGCAGCGGATGCGGCAGCGCTCCTTAAGAAGGCTTCCGGAATGGACCGCGTCTTCTTTACCAACAGCGGAGCGGAGGCTGTTGAGGGCGCGCTGAAGGCCGCCGTAAAGTATGCCTACACGCATGACGGGCGCACGGACCATGAGATCATAGCCATGGAGCACTCCTTCCACGGCAGGACCTACGGTGCGCTTTCGGTTACCGGAAACGCGCACTACAGGGAGCCGTTCGGCAGCATGCCGGGCACGGTGCGCTTTGCAAAGTTCAACGATCTGGACTCCGTAAAGGCTCTTGTAAATGACAGGACCTGTGCGGTAATTCTGGAGGCAGTGCAGGGCGAGGGCGGCCTTGTTCCGGCAGCGCAGCAGTTCCTCGAGGGCGTCCGGGCACTTTGCGATGAGAAGGGCATTCTTCTTATCCTCGACGAAGTGCAGTGCGGCATGGGCAGGACAGGCTATATGTACGCATGGCAGAAATACGGGGTAAAGCCGGATATCATGGCGACTGCCAAGGGTCTCGGGTGCGGCGTCCCCGTCGGAGCCTTCCTTATGACAGAGAAGGTCGCAAAGGACAGCCTTGTTCCCGGAGACCACGGCACGACCTACGGCGGCAATCCTTTTGCCTGCGCCGCCGTGCGAAAGGTCCTCGAGCTGTTTGAGGAAAACGATATACCCGGGCATGTGCGCGGGATCACACCGTATTTTGAGGCTGCACTCGACAGTCTTGCGGCGAAATATGACTGCATTCTCGAAAGAAGAGGGAGCGGTCTTATGCAGGGACTGGTGTTCGACCGGCCGGTCAGCGATCTGATCAAAGAGGCGATGAGCCGCGGACTGATCGCGATCAGCGCCGGCGCGAACGTGTTAAGGCTTGTTCCCCCGCTGGTAATCGAAAAAGAGAACATAGATGAAATGGCCGGAATCCTCGATGAGAGTATAGCGGCATTGTTTAAGTGATTTATTGCTGATATGAGAAAAGTAATACGCGTTATTACAGCGCTGCTGGCGGCAGCGCTGCTTTTTGCATTATGGTGGTTTACGCAGGGAAAGGGCGAGATGGAGGCTTATACTTCCGGTGAGCCGGTCCAGGAGGACTTTACCCTGCAGCCGCAGAAGCAGACATTAAGGCTCTGGTACGCGGACGATGCTTTTACCGATTTCTTCAACGAATGCGCCGTTGCCTACAACGCCAGGCAAAACCGGGTGCGCGTCGAGACGAAGCTCGTGACGGACCTTGACTATGTCAAACAGGTCAACGACGCCTCTGTGAAGGGAGAGGAATATCCGGATCTGTTCCTTGTCGGCAACAATGCCCTGGAGCGCTGCGTCCTCGGCGGTCTTGCGTCCCAGGTACAGGATACGGAGCATTTCAGTGATCCCACGGTATTTCCGCAGACCGCGCGTTACGCTGTGACCTTCGGCGGCAGGACCTATGCCTATCCTCTCTGCTTTGAGACGGCGGCGCTCCTTTACAACGAGGAATATCTTCAGGCGATGTCCGCGGCGAACGGATCGGATGCCATGACTATTCCGTCCACAATCGTCGATATCATCAACCTGGCAGGCAATTACAATGCCCCGGAGAAGGTCGACGCGATTTTTAAATGGGATGTCAGCGATATTTTCTTTAATTATTACTTTATCGGCGCATATCTTAACATGGGCGGACCCTGCGGGGATGATGAATCCCAGCTGGACGTCTACAACCAGCAGCTGATTTCCTGCCTTAAGGTCTACCAGCAGCTGACGCAGTTCTTCTCCATCGACACGCAGACTGACGACTACGACAGTCTGATCCGTGACTTTGCGGGCGGCAGGATCGTTTTTACGGTCGCAACCTCCGACGCGGTGGAAAGACTGCGCAAAATGGAGGAGAGGGGAGAGACCGATATCCGCTACGGCGTTGTCCGGCTCCCGGATTCCACGAAGACGCTGCAGACCAAGTCCCTGTCCATTACAGACTGTCTTGTCGTCAACGGTTACAGCGAGCTTCAGGAGGAGGCGAACATCTTCATCCGCTACATGATCTACAGCCACCTGGACGGCTTTTACGACAGGACGGGAAAGGCGCCCGTGCTGTCTGCCTATGAATACAGCGACCCCCACATGAAGGGCTTTGTTGAAGCCTATGAGAACTCTGTGCCGCTGACAAAGCTCAGAGAAGCCTCCAATTTCTGGATGCTGCTGGAAAACACCTTCGCGAACGTCTGGAACGGCGCGGACGCCAACGAGAGCCTTCGCCAGCTGGCAAAGCAGCTCATGATCCAGATTACCGGCTCCGAGGGAATCGAAATCGAACGCATCGACGATCCGCCGTACGTGGATATCAGCGCGGAGCTGACAGGAGGAGAATAGAATAGTTTTTCACTTTTTTGTGAGGACAATGTTTCATAATATTTACAAAATGTGTTAAAATGTAAAAAGTGTGACGGGACTCCTGCCGGGAAAGGCGGGAACCGTATTCATGACTGAAGTTCATATATTTAACAAATACAGGGCGAAATGCAGGGCAGCCCTGCCGGCAGCGGTCCTGACGCTGGGGTGCCTGCTTGCGGCATGCGGAAAGGACGGCGGCGTCCTTCTGCAGCGCGCGGGGGACACCGGCAGCGCGGCACTGTCCGCCGCGGAAGGCATAAGTCCCGCGGAGGGCATCAGTCCCGCGGAGGGTATCAGTCCCGCGGAGGGCATAAATCCCGCGGAGGATGCCAAAGGCCCGGGAGAAGAGAATCCTTCCGTCACGGTGTTCGTGTGCGGGGAGGTCAATGAGCCGGGAGTCTATGTCCTTGAGGAAGGAGCCCGGGTGTTCGAGGCGGTAGCTGCCGCAGGCGGCTTTACTGCCGATGCGCAGGAGGATTACATCAATCTTGCGCAGTATGTCCAGGATACACAGAAGATCTATATACCCGGTCAGGAAGAAGCAGCGTTTTATGCGGCCGGGGAGGTTCTTGCACAGACACAGGCAGGGGTGCAGGATACTGGAATGCCTGCGCAGCCTCCCGAAGGCACAGGCGGCAGGATCAACATTAATACCGCCGGTCTTGCGGAGCTTGTGACGATTCCGGGCATCGGCGAGGCGAGAGCCCGCACGATTCTTGAATACAGACAGACGAACGGTCCCTTTGAGAGCCCGGAGGACATAATGAAGGTGTCCGGGATCAAGCAGGCGACCTATGAAAAGCTGTGTGATTTTATCTGTGTCAGATAATTGATTTATATCAGGTATGCGCTTTGTGTCGGACAGATGAGTTGTTATTGAAAAGGGTGGAATTATGGCCAGAGTTTTGGTGGTAGATGACGAGAAACTGATCGTAAAGGGAATCCGGTTCAGTCTTGAACAGGACGATTATACGGTGGACACTGCCTTTGACGGAGAAGAGGCGCTCGAAAAGGTACGGGAGAACCAGTACGATATCGTGCTCCTCGATCTGATGCTTCCTAAGATGAGCGGGCTTGATGTCTGCAGGGAGATCCGGGAGTTCTCCGATGTGCCTGTCATCATGCTGACGGCCAAGGGAGAGGACATGGATAAGATCCTCGGCCTTGAATACGGCGCGGACGATTATATAACCAAGCCGTTCAATATTCTCGAGGTCAAGGCGAGAATCAAGGTCATTCTCAGGAGATCATCCGCAAAGAAGGCCGCCGCTTCCAGCGGGCCGGTGATCGAGAGCGGAGAGCTGAGGCTCGACAAGGACAACCGCAGGCTGACAATCGCCGGCAGGGAGGTGAACCTTACGTCCAAGGAATTCGAGCTTCTGGAGTTTTTGATCTCCAATCCGGACAAGGTCTACAGCCGCGCGAACCTTCTCGAACTGATCTGGGGCAAGGATTATCCCGGCGATGAGAGAACCGTGGACGTGCATGTGCGCCGCCTTCGCGAGAAGATCGAGCCTAATCCGTCAGAGCCCGTCTATGTGCTTACAAAGTGGGGCGTAGGTTACTATTTCAGGGGCCGCAAGGCATAAGCCATCCCCTCCGGCAATAACAGGAATCGTTATTTATATAAGACGCGCCGCACAAACAGGCAGCGCATTAAAAAAACAGCCGTAAGGCTGTTTTTTTGATGTAGTCATTCAGCTCATGCATTATGAATCATAGAAATTCCGGCCGTCGTCTGTCACAAGCCGGTCAGCCCGGGGGTATTCGAAGATATTGTCGTTTCCGGCATTTGCCTCCAGATAATCGGCAAATTCCCTTGCGTACCATTTTGCCATCCCGAGGTTATGCAGCAGGCAGTTGCCGCAGTTTACAGGCGCGGCGCCGGGTACCTCCTGCGCGCCCTCAACGGAGCGGAACGCTCTCAGCAGCAGATCGTAAATCTCCCTGGGCGCACGGCTCCCTTTCAGTATGAGATAAAAGCCTGTAAGGCACCCCATGGGGCCCCAGTAAATAACCTCGTCCTTCCAGTCGGGATCGTTGCGCAGATATGTCGCGATAAGATGCTCGAGAGAATGCATCGCGGCGACATCAACTGCCGGCTCAATATTGGGCCGCTTAAGCCTTATGTCATAGGTCGTAACCGAATAATCTCCCAGATAGTCAACCCTGCTTGTGAAAATGCCGGGGACAATGCGTGTATGGTCTACCGAAAAGCTCTGTATCAATTCCATATTTCGTTATTCCTCCTTGCAGTTGTATGATAATCTAAATTACAGGATATTCAAAGATGTTTTTCAAAAGAGAGGACCGGAACGTGAGAAAGATACTGATTGTTATTGATATGCAGAATGATTTCATTGATGCCGCGCTCGGGACAAAGGAGGCGGAGGCGATTGTGGATGCCGTAAAGGAGAAGATCCGCTCCTATCCGGCGCAGGATGTCATCGCTACGATGGACACCCACCCGGAGAATTATATGGACACGCAGGAGGGCAGATATCTGCCGGTTCCGCACTGCATCAAGGGATCCGACGGATGGAAGATCAGGCCTGACATCGCAGAGCTTCTCACCGGAGCAAAGATCTATGAAAAGCCTACCTTCGGCAGTACCGATATGGCTGCGGATCTGAAGGCCCTGTCTGAAAAGGAAGAGATCGAGCTTGAACTGGTCGGACTGTGCACGGATATCTGTGTCATCTCCAATGCGCTGCTTCTCAAAGCCTCGATGCCGGAGGTGAAGATCTCTGCGGATGCGGCATGCTGTGCAGGCGTAACGCCCGAAAAGCACCTGGCGGCGCTGGAGGTCATGCGCTCCTGCCAGATCCAGGTTATCAACGCAGATGTGGTATGAAGATGCTGACAAAACAGGCGGCTGTTCAGATTGCTGAGCTTCTCAGACAGGAGATCATCTGACATGCCGGCGGGATGAAGCTGTGTAGTGGAAAGGTAGTGTGAGAAAGGTTGGGTGAGAAAAGATGAAAAAGGCATCAGTAATTCTTGACAAAGCATACTGTATAGGCAAGGTGGACCCGAGAATCTACGGCTCTTTCATTGAACATCTGGGCAGGGCAGTCTACGGAGGAATCTATGAGCCGGGACATCCTTTGGCTGATGAAAAAGGCTTCAGGAAGGATGTCATGGATATGGTTATGAAGCTGGGCGTTCCGGTGATTCGTTATCCGGGAGGTAATTTCGTCTCAGGCTTTAACTGGGAGGACTCTGTGGGTCCTGTGGAGATGCGGCCCCATAGGCTGGACCTTGCCTGGTATACGACAGAAACAAATGAAGTTGGCATGCACGAGTTCGCAGACTGGGCAAAAAGATGCGGGAGCGAGGTGATGTACGCAATCAATCTCGGAACCCGCGGGCCGGAGCAGGCGCGTGACATTGTTGAGTACGCCAATCATCCCGGCGGCAGTAAATTCTCGGACATGCGGATTAAAAACGGCAGGAAAGAGCCGCTGGATATCCGGCTGTGGTGCCTTGGCAATGAGATGGACGGTCCCTGGCAGATGGGGCATAAGACTGCGCTGGAATACGGACGCATGGCAAACGAAGCGGCGAAGCTTATGAAATGGGTAGATCCGTCGATCGAACTGGTTGCGTGCGGTTCCTCCAGTTCCGAGATGCCAACGTTCGGAGACTGGGAATATACAGTACTTAACGAAGCTTACGATAATATCGACTATCTCTCGCTCCACAGATACTACGCAAACCCGACAAATGATACTCCCGGGTTCCTGGCAAGATCGATGGATCTGGATGAGTTTATCAGGACAGTGGTTGCCACATGTGACGCTGTAAAAGGTAAAAAGCACAGCAAAAAGACAATCAATCTCTCCTTTGACGAGTGGAATGTATGGTATCACTCCAATGAGCAGGACAAGGAGATATGGAAACGCGACAAATGGGGACGGGCTCTTCCGCTTCTTGAGGATGTCTATAATTTCGAGGATGCGCTTCTTGCGGGCTCCATACTGATAACCTTCCTTCATAATGCGGACAGAGTTAAGATAGCCTGTCTTGCGCAGCTGGTGAATGTCATCGCCCCGATCATGACCAGGAACGGCGGAGGCTGCTGGGCGCAGACAATCTACTGGCCGTTCCTTCATGCATCCAGGTACGGACGCGGGGTTTCGCTGAACGCAATTGTAGATACACCTGTCTATGACTGCGCGGATTATGACAATGTCCCGTATATTGATGCCGCGGCAGTTATGAATCCGGAAGATGAGTCTGTCACTGTGTTTTGCGTCAATAAGGATATGTCGGAGGATTTCGAACTGGAAATCGACCTCAGATCCTTTGAGAAGGCGGATTCCGGCGCAAACCTCAGGCTCGCGGAGCATATCATGCTGCATCATGACGATGTGAAGGCTGTGAATACGGAGCAGGCCTCTGACACAGTAACGCCATGTGCAGGCCCCGGCGGCAGTATAACGGGCGGAAAGGCATGTATTCGTATACCTGCGCTCAGCTGGAATGTACTGCGGTTTTGCTGAAGAGCTGCAAAGCCGAAGGCTGCATTGACACGGCGCCGGAGATGACGGCAGGCCCTTCGGTCAAAATAAGCGAAAACTGTAACTTGTGAGCAGCACCCTCCGTGGGTATAATGTACAGGTAATAATTAAGAAAGCAATACCGGAATGCGGCAGCCGCCGCTTCCGGTTTCAGTTCTGTTCACAGGTTTCAGCATGAGAGAGGCGCTCGGGCGCATAAAATCCATAAAATCTCTGAAAATCCTGCGGAGCATACGGCTCCGCATCTTTCTTTGTGTCTTTGTTCTGGGAATTCTCCCCTGTATTTTCATGCGCTTTTTTATCCTGTCCAGCTATGAGGACCGCATCGTGAGCGTAAGGACCGGGCAGGTGCAGGCGCTTCTTCATGTTGTTTCCGATCGTCTGATCAGCACAGATTACCTTGGTTCCCCCTCGAACCCGGAGATGTCGGCGGAGCTCACGGAATTCGCGAACCAGATAGGCGGCCGCCTTATGGTTGTCGGACCGGACCTGAAGGTGCTCGCGGATACCTACAAAAAGTCCGAAGGAAGCCTTGTCGTATCCAGGGATGTCGTCCGGTGCCTGCGTCAGGGGAACCGCGCCATCGCCTCGAGGTATGACAGAGAGGACAATTTCATAGAGCTGTTCATGCCGATAGGCGGCACGGGCAGCGATGATGAGGAAGACGTGCCGTTCGGTCTGGGCAGGAGCGGCAGTCCGGTCGACGGAGTAATCATGGCGAGTGTCTCAACGAATGAGATCGAGACGACACTGGAGCTTTTGCGCCGGAGAACCCTTCTCCTGGAAATCATCCTGATTCTTGTCCTGTTCTTTATCGCCGTCTTTGTGGCAAGCATCCTTCTGGAGCCGTTCGAGAGACTGACCGGGGCCATCCGGGACGTCCAGGCAGGCTTTACAACGGATGATATCGACGTCGGATCCTATACCGAGACCGAGCATATCGGTGAAGCGTTCAACCAGGTCCTCGGCAGGATGCGCACGATGGATGAATCCAGGCAGGAATTCGTATCCAACGTCTCGCATGAGCTGAAGACCCCGATGACCTCAATGAAGGTTCTTGCGGATTCGCTCCTCCAGCAGGGCGATATGGTTCCTCCGGAGATGTACAGGGAGTTCCTCCAGGATATCGATGATGAGCTCGACAGAGAGAACAAGATGATCGGCGAGCTCTTAAGCCTTGCAAAGATGGACCGCCGGCAGGTATCCATGAATGTGTCGGACGTCAATATCAACGAGCTTGCGGAGATCGTCATGAGAAGGGTGAGACCTCTGGCACGCCAGAAGGACATTGAACTGACCATGGTCAGCGAACGCGAAATCACCGCTCAGGTGGATGAGGTCAAGATGACGATGGTATTTACCAACCTCATCGAGAATGCCGTGAAATACAACAGGGAGCACGGAAGCGTGCATGTCACGCTGAATTCCGACCACAGGAATTTCACCTTCACGGTGGAGGACACCGGAGTCGGAATCCCGCAGGAGTCCCTGGACCGTATCTTCGAGAGGTTTTACCGCGTGGATAAATCAAGATCCAGGGAAATCGGCGGTACCGGCCTGGGGCTTTCGATCACAAGGAGCGCTGTGCTTCTCCACAAGGGAACGATCGAGGTTGAGAGCGAAGAGGGCGTTGGAACCAGATTCATTGTAACAATTCCGCTCAGGAAACAGAGCGAAGGCTGATCCGGCAAAGATGACAGGAACTAAAAAGGACAAAAACCGCATAAGGACAAAGAAAGCGGCGTCTTCAGCGCTCATCCGGGCGCTCTGCATCCTGACGCTCTTAATCCCGGCACTTTCTGCCTGCAGCGGGCGGCCCGCCTTTATCAGCCAGTCAGGCGATTCCGCCGTTGATTCCGGCAATGCCTCCGTCTGGTACATGGACAAGAATTACACGGGGCTTGAGCAGAAGCGGGTGACACTGGAAGCCGAGAATACCAGGGATGCTGTGGAGGAACTGATCCGGAGACTCAGACAGCCCGCGGATTCCATAGAGCTTGTGCCGCCGGTGCAGAATTATGAAATCGAGGAATGGTCTTTGTCGGAGGACCTGGTCACTGTCAGGCTTTCCCTTGATTATTACCGGCTGGATACCATAAGGGAGGCGCTGACAAGGGCCGCGCTTACCGAGAGCCTCTGCAGCATTGAGGGCGTAAGCGATGTGGCCTTCCTGTGCGGAGATTCCGCGCTCACAGACAGCAGGGGCGACCTCGTGGGAACCATGTCGCCCGGGCAGATCATGATAGAGGACGCGGACGGGAGATTTCCGGAGCAGACAAGGCTTCACCTGTATTTTGCGGATGAGACAGGCACAAGGCTTATGGATACCTACCGAAATGTGCGTTTCAACAGCAACATATCCATGGAAAGGCTTGTTGCGGAGCAGGTCATCAAGGGTCCCAACAACGATCTGGTAAAGCCTGTGCTCAACAGTGAGACGAGGGTTCTGTCCGCAGTGACAAGGAACAGTACGTGCTATATAGACCTTGACAGCGCTTTTCTTTCTCCCCAGAGCCGCATCACACAGCAGACGGCGGTTTACGCGCTGGTCAATTCGCTCACGGAGCTGCCGGGTATCCGCAGAGTGCAGATCAGTGTCGAAGGCAGGACAGACATTACCTTCATGGATACGCTGAGCCTTCAGAGCCCGTTTGAAAGAAATCTGTCAATTGTTGTCGGAAGATGAATGACACCATGAATAAATGCTACGATATCCATTGCCATATAATGCCGGGGGTTGACGACGGCTCCCCGGACGAAGAGACGTCGCTTGCCATGATGCGGTGCGCCGTAAAGGAAGGCATCACGGACATTATCCTGACCCCGCACCAGAAGCCCGGCATCCGGTGTGTCAGCCCGGAGGGAACAATCCGAAGGACGAAGAGGATCGAAGCGCTTGCCGCGCAGAACAGCCTGCCGCTTACCTTCTATCCGGGGTGCGAGCTGTTCTACCGGCGCGAGGTGGAAAAGCTGATTGATGCCGGCGACATATTGACAATGTGCGGAACAGATTATATGCTGACGGAGTTCTATCCGGATGAAGAATACCGGTACATCAGAGAGGCGTTTGACAGTCTCCTGGGCATAGGCCTGATTCCGATCCTTGCGCATATAGAGCGGTTTCCGGCCGTGTTCGAGAGTAAAGATCATTTAGATGAGCTCACCTCGATGGGTGTCTTTTTCCAGGTCAACACCGGTTCCGTAACGGGCGCGTACGGATGGAATACGAGAAGGCTGTGCAGGAAGCTCCTTAAGGAGAAGAGGATTGCGCTTCTCGGAACCGACGCGCACAGGGCGGAGGGCTCGCGCGCACCGATGATGGCGGAATGCGTCCGGTGGATCGAAAAGAAAATCGGTCCCGACTACGCGGCGCTCCTTACGCTTGAGAATCCGCAGCGTCTGGTGCGCGGCGAAATGATGCAGCTGCCCGGACATGTTCAATAAGGATGCTTTGCCAGTTAAAAGCCGGTATGGTATAATTTAATATTGGTAATAAGGCGGTCTGCGCCTTGATAACCTTACAGTTCTGACAGGAGATTGTTCCAGATATGAATGAAAATCAGAGATTTGCGCCTGACAATGACGAGATAGAAATTGATCTTGCCGAAATATTCGGTGTTGTATGGCACTGGATGTGGCTGATCGTCCTTGTGGCGCTTGCTTTCGGAATCGCGGGCTACAGCTTCAGCCGGTTCGTCCTTCCCGAGGAGTTCGAATCCACCACCAAGATCTATGTCCTTGACAAGAATGACGACAAAGGCTCGCAGGTGAGCTACCAGGATATGCAGGTGGGCACGCAGCTGACAAAGGACTACCGTGAGATGATCACCAGCAGATACGTGCTGGAAGCGGTAATAGCCGATCTGCAGCTGGATTACGGATACAGCACATTAAAGAATAAGGTTGCCGTGACGACACCTACCGACAGCCGTGTGATGTCGATCACAGTCACGGATTATGTCCCGCGCAACGCGCAGATCCTAGCGGACAGTATCCGTGAGCACGCTTCCGAGCACATCAAGTATGTCATGGACATTGACGCCGTCAATGTGGTTGAACCCGCCAATCTGCCGGACAGGAAGTCTGCTCCGAGCAATTCCAGATGGGCCATGCTGGCGGCGCTTGCAGGAGCGGTTGCCGTGGCGGCAGTCGTGATCCTGCGCTATATCCTGGATGATACAATCAAGACAAGTGAAGACGTGGAGCGCTATCTCGGGCTTTCAACACTGGCGCTGATCCCTCTTGACGAAGGTGTCACGCAGATATCCGAAAAGGGACAGAACAGGCAGAAAAAGAGAAGAAAGAGCGATTCCGCTTCGGGATCGTCTTCCCAGACAAGGGCATCGGCCTATGATACCGGCAGCAGCCCGCGCGTCCGCAGAGAAGAGAGTACCGCAGCCGCGGACAAGGAGGCCAGGGCCAGGAGAGCCGCCAGAGGACACCAGGAGGATGATCTCGACCTGAGATACCGCTCGACCGGAGTTCTCCCGTCCAGACAGGAGGTATCCGCGGAGCTTGAAAAGCAGGAGGAAACGTATGCCGCGGATACTGCAGGGGAGGCGGAAAAGCAAAAGAGCGCCGGCGCACAGGCACCTGCCGGAGGCGACGATGACATCGAGTTCATGGAGTTTTCAAGGTAACAGTACAGTATATCGGAGAATAATCGGAGACAGGCAGAATGCAGGAAATTGAAATTGCAAGAGCGGACATGGCATTCCGCACAAGAGAAGCCTATAAAACCTTACGGAGTAATATCGAGTTCAGCGGCAATAACATCAGAATCATCGCCGTGACCAGCTGCACGCCGAATGAGGGCAAATCAGAGGTCTCATTTGAACTGGCAATGTCCATCGCAGAGAACAATAACCGTGTCCTTCTTGTGGACGCGGACCTCAGAAAATCTGTGATGCGCGAGCATTTCAAGAGCGGCAGGGTCAGATACGGCCTTTCCAATTACCTGGTCGGGCGCTGCACGATTGACGAATGTGTCTGCAGGACAGACCAGGAGGGGTTTGACCTTATCTTCTCCGGGCCCACAACGCCGACTCCGTCAGAGCTTCTGAACAGTGTCCAGTTCGACAAGCTTTTAGAGGACGCCAGACTTGATTACGATTACATCATTATTGATACGCCTCCTCTTGGAAGTGTCGTCGACTCGGCGATTATCGGCAGAAAGTGCGACGGCTGCGTACTGGTTATATCGAGCGGATCGATCAGTTACCGGTTCGCCCAGAGCGTCGTCACCCAGCTTAACAAGGCGGACTGCAAGATCCTCGGCTGTGTGCTCAACAAGGTCCAGATGCACAGCGGCAAGGGATATTACGGCAAATATTACGGAAAGTACTACGGAAAATACTACGGCAATTATTATGGCTACGGAGAAGAGAGCAAGTAATTCCGGGTCTGCCGCAGGCTCCAGAATGCGAATAACAGCCGGACACGCAAGTGCCCGGCTTCATTGACTTTTAAGGGATAAATTACATATTTATTAAATGAAAAAGCAGGATTATACTTATTATGACAGACATGGAAACCCGCACAAAAAAAGCCGCGTGGTTTCCGAATACAGGCACCACCGCCACAGAAGGCGCAGCACAAAGAAAATTCTGATTATTGCGGGCGTAGCGGTGCTTGTTATTGTCGTCGCGCTTCTCGCCGCCTGGCGCGTGATGGACGCCCTGGGCAAAAAAAGACTTTACGCAAGTTCGGCAACGATTATCCCGGAGCTGCCGCAGGAGGAAAGTCAGGAGGCCGCGCCGGAGGAGCTGACCGCGCGCGAGTGGAAACAGGGCTGGATCCGTTATAACGGAAAGGTTTACGAGTATAACGGGAAGGCACTCAATTTCCTTGTCATGGGAATCGACAAGGACGGCCCGGTAAAGCCTGCGGCCGACGGGATCAGCGGGGGTCAGGCAGATGCCCTGTTTATCCTCTCACTGGATCCGGACAGCAGGAAGATCAATATCGTTGCCGTCAACCGCAACACAGTCACGGACGTCGCGGTTTACAACGAGGCGGGAGAGTATCAGGGAGACTTTCCCCTTCAGCTGTGCCTCCAGCACGGCTACGGCGACGGCATGCAGCTAAGCTGTGAGAGACAGATGCAGACCGTATCGAAGGTGTTCTATAACCTTCCGATCCACGGCTATGTATCCATTAACCGCAACGCGATCGCCGAACTCAACGATGCGATCGGCGGCGTTACTCTGGAGGTCCTGACGGAAATCCCTCAGAGAGGAAAGTATCCGGGCCTTGCAAAAGGCGTAACAAAGACACTGACCGGTGCAGAGGCGCTCAGGTATATCTGGTACAGGGATATGAATGAGTTTGACAGCGCGTCTGACCGCCTTATGAGGGAAAAGCAGTATCTCAGCGCAGCGATCGAGAAGGTAAAGGCTGCGGTGAAGAACGATCCGTCCATTATTATCAGGCTGTACCAGACAATGACGCCGTACATGGTGACAGACATCGACCTGTCGGAGGCGACCTATCTCGGGGGACAGGCATCAGGCTATCATTTCAACGCGGACAGCATCCTGTCCATGGAGGGAGAAACGGTGCTGGCCGATACGGGATTTGAGGAATTCTATCCCGACAGCGAGCAGCTGTACGGTCTGATGATAGAAGCTTTCTATAAAGAGGTTGAACAGTAACCGGAGTTGTTCCCGGAGGCATAAATAATTGCAGAAGTGAGGTTCCGGAAATGAAACGGAGTACAATTATCATATTATATCTGGCAGTCCTGGCTGCGGGAGCCGCTGTCTTCCTGTTCTCGAGAGGAGCGGGCAGCCTGGGCTTTGGCGGCGCGGACAGAGGCAAGGAGATAATCCTGACTGACGAGGCCAGGGAGAGGCTTTATTCCGACAAGGACGAGAAGAAAGAAGAGGAGGCTGTACCTGAAGAAGGACAGGGTGCCGGTCAGGCCGCAGAGGATGTAAGCCCTGCGCAGGAGCAGGAGGCGGCAGCCCCTGCCGAAGAGGCGCCCGCCCCTGAGGAACAGGCAGGGGAAGAACCCGAACAGGCAGCCGCTGAGCAGGCACAGGCCGGGCAGATACAGACTGAGCAGGCACAGAACACTCGGGAGAGCGCGCCTGCGCAGCAGACGCCCGCCCAGCCTGCAAGGACACAGCAGCAGACGCAGCCGGCAAGAGCGGCGAACAACAGCCGCACGGGCAATACTGCAGCAGCCCCGCAGGCCGCGCAGCAGCAGACGCAGAGCCAGGCACAGCCTGCCGCCCCGCAGCTTTCACCTGACCAGATCCTCAGCAGCGCGCAGACGAGCGCTTCCAACAGCGTCAACCTTGAGATATCTTCTCTTGTAAAGCAGATGAGCGACCAGTACATGGCAGCCGGCATGACGCAGGAGCAGGCCATGGCACAGGTACAGAGCGATCTTGAGAACCGCTCGACTCCGGAGGCCAGGAAGGCCATGGAGATTGACCAGCAGATGAGATACGAGCAGTATCTTGTCGAGAGACAGCAGGAGCAGGCGGCGGCTGCAGCGGCAGCCGAGGCTGAGGCTGCGCTTGCAAAACAGAGACAGGCAGCCGAGGAAGAGGAACGCAGGAGAGCCGAAGAGGCAAAGGCGGCATCCGCAGAAGCCTGGAAACAGCAGCAGCTTGCAGAACAGGCACAGAAGGAAGCGGAGGAAGCTGCCGCCATAGCGGCATGGCAGGCACAGCGCGCTGCGGAAGAAGCAGCGGCGCAGGCACAGGCAGAGGCAGCGGCGGCAGCCGCAGCGGCAGCCCAGGCCGCGCAGGAGCAGGCTGCCGGCGGCCAGTAAGGCCGGCTGACACTGAAATTCACTGTTTATACTGCTGTTGCTGTCCGCATCTATGAATTGAGGTGAATATGTTTGCGTAGACCGATGTGCCTTATGGCACTGGTGTTTGCTGCAGTCATCTATGTGACACTTCTGATCACAGGCCGTGATCAAAATGATCCCTATGAAGCTTATAATCGCCGGGAGACTGACCTGACGGGAACGGTGCTGTCCGTGGAAAGAAAAATGTCCGCGGACGGCCTTATTTCCTTTATCCTGAAACTGGAAAGGGCGGCTTCAGGGGACATTCCGGCAGTCCGGGGAAGAGTAATCTGTTCCCTGGATGAGCTGCCCGAGGGGATCCTTCCGGGGTCACGGATTTCACTTCACGGAAAGCTCCGCACGTTCAGGCGCGCGGCAAATCACGGTGAATTTGACAGCAGCTTTTATTATCGGAGAATACTGCACTGCGATTTCAGGCTTACACAGGCAAGAGTCACCGGCCTGCAGGGCGTTTCGGACACGCTCCGCTTCAGGGTTATCAGGAGACTTGGCGCGGTAAGAATGTCTGTTTCCGCGCGTCTTGATGAGCTGTTCGACCCGGAAAGCGCCGCAGTCATGAAGGCAATGCTCCTCGGGGAGCGGGGCTTTCTTCCGGAAGAATTAAAGGACCTGTACCGCCTGAGCGGTATTGTCCATATCCTCGCCATATCAGGACTGCACATTTCGTTTTTCGGCATGGGTCTGTTCCGGCTGATCAGAAAGGGCATGTACCTCCTTTTTCGCCTGCATATCAGGATCTGTAAGGGGAGACCGCATATCCTGATGCTGAATCTCATTCCCGCTCTTATCAGCGCAGCCGTGATCATCGCCTACGGTATCATGACGGACGCAGGTCCGTCGGCCGTAAGGGCGATCCTTATGTTCCTTCTGCATATCCTGTCATTCCTTCTGAAAAGGACCTACGACCTGCCGTCCGCGGCAGGCCTTTGCTGCATTCTTCTTCTCCTGGAAAATCCTTTTTACATTCTTTACAGCGGTTTTCTGTTTTCCTTTGCCGCAGTTTTTTCCATCGGGCTCCTGATGCCGCTGATGCCGGGAAAGGCAGGAAAAGCGGCGGCTGTGCCGGCAGCGGTTCTCCCGGTATATCTGTGCTCGGAGGGGGCCTTCCCTGTCTGCTCGGTCCTTGTAAACCTGGCGGTCCTGCCGCTTATGAGCATTGTCCTTGCGGGGACGGCGGCATCCGCGGCGCTCTCCTGCATTTCACTTTCACTGGGCCGCTTTATCGCCGGCGGCGTCAGCTGCATCCTGTTGTTTTTCAGAATGATTTCGGGGCTTTCCTCTGAATCCGCAGCCTTCAGGTTCACACCCGGGCATCCGGCGGCTGCAGGGCTTTTTATTTACCTGATGGTGCTGCTGCTGATCATCGCAGCCGGCGAGAGGCTCCCGGAGATGCACAGGGTCCTGCTCCTGCTCGCGGGCTTGTATATCCTGACTGTAAGGCCGGATCATGGACTTGCCGTCCGCATGATCGATGTCGGACAGGGCGACGGGATCCTGATATCGTGCGAGGGGCACAGCTTTCTTATCGACGGCGGCAGCACCTCTGAAAACGACGTCGCAAAATACCGGATCGGCCCGCTCCTTTCCTATTACGGCATATCCGTGCTGGACGCGGCGATTGTAACTCACGAGGACGAGGACCATATGAACGGGCTGCTGAGCCTTCTGGATGAGGGGACGGTGACGGTCCGCAGCGTCGTCCTTCCGGATACGGACCCCGGCTGCAGAGGGGCTAATTACAGGAAAATAGAGGAGGCCGCGGCACGAAACGGCGTTCCCACAGTATATCTTTCCCGCGGCGATACCATCCGCTGCGAAAAGGGGAGCGCTCCGGGACACCTGATCGGCGGAAAAGAGCTGGAGCTTGTCTGCCTCCATCCCGCAAAAGGCGGGTATTACATGGAAGCCAACGAGTATTCGCTGACGATCCTTCTGCGGTACGGCGCATTTACGATGCTCCTTACGGGAGACCTTGAGGGAGAGGGCGAGGAGGAACTCATCCGGTACTTAAGGCAGGCGGATATCGGCGATATTCCGGTCCTGAAGGTGGCTCATCACGGGAGCAGGGATTCGACCCCGGAAGAACTGCTGGATATCATTAATCCCTCGGCCGCCCTGATCTCCTGCGGAAAGGATAATCTGTACGGACACCCGCACAGGGAGCTTACAGACAGGCTTTCCAAGAGACAGATTCCGGTATTCAGGACGGACGAACAGGGGGAGATACAGATTCTTACGGACGGCAGGACAATGCGTGTATCAGTATATGCACAGAGCTATAAGATTTGGTAAAATAAATAGACAGCCCGGGGGTATGGCCCCTGCATAGGCTGTAATTATTTTATGTCGGGGGAAATTGAAAATGAAACTGTCGGGCAAACAGAAGGCTGCGTTCGGAATCGGAGCCGTGGGAAAAGACATGGTGTACGCGCTCTCGTCGTCCTATGTCATGTACTACTATCAGGACCTCATCGGGCTTTCCGCCTCATTTGTCGGCCTGATCCTTATGATCGCGAGAATCTTTGATGCCGTCAACGATCCGTTCATGGGCGTGCTGGTGGCAAAGACAAGGACAAAGTGGGGCAAGTTCAGGCCGTGGCTCATTTCCGGCACGGTACTCAACGCGTTTGTCCTGTACGCGCTGTTCAACGCGCCGCATAAGGAAGGCGCGGCGATGATGGCCTTCTTTTCCATTGTTTATATCCTCTGGGGCATGACCTACACAATGATGGACATCCCCTACTGGTCAATGATTCCGGCGATCACCGACACACCGGCGGATACTGAGAACCTGTCTGTGATCGGACGTACCTGTGCGGGAGTAGGCTCCGCGCTGATCGCCATGGGAACCATGATCAGTGTCTCACTCCTTGGCGGAGGCAATGAAAGAGCCGGTTTTGCGAGGGTAGCGCTCATTGTTTCCATCCTCTTTATTGTGACCGAGATTATCTGTGCTGTCTCTGTGAGGGAGCGGGAGTACAGCGGCATGGAAACCGCCTCTGTAAAGGATATGTTCCGGGCTCTGTTTTCCAATGACCAGGCGCTGGTCGTCGTGCTGGCGATTGTACTGATCAACAGCGCGCTGTACCTTACCTCCAACCTGATAATCTATTTCTTCAAATATGATTTCGGAAATGCCAATCCCGGAGCCAACTGGACCGTCAGCTATACGCTTTTCTCAACGGTCGGCGGTGCTTTCCAGATCCTCGGGATGATGATCGTCTATCCGCTTCTCAGAAAAAAACTGCAGAACACCCAGATCTTCAAAACGGCGCTCTGCATGTCCATGGCGGGCTACATTATTATCCTGGCGCTGTGCTTTACGGGACTCTCCGGACATCTTCCCATGCTGCTGGTTCCCGGGGCTCTTGTTTTTGCGGCGAACGGAATCCTCTCCGTCCTTACGACCGTATTCCTGTCCAACTCCGTCGACTACGGCGAGCTTAAGACCGGGCACCGCGATGAGAGCGTCATCTTTTCGATGCAGACCTTTGTCGTCAAGGCAGCTTCGGGCGTTTCTGTTTTTGCCGCGGGAATCGGCCTAGACCTGATCGGCCTTGTGGGCAACTCCGACCAGGAAGGGCCTGTTGCGGTACAGAGCAGTTCGACGCTGATGGGCCTTCGCCTTCTGATGACGATCCTGCCGGTAATCCTGCTGGCTGCCGCGATGGTCTTCTTTATCAGAAGATTCAGACTCACAGACAGAGCGGTCGAAGAGAACGCGCAGAAGCTCAAGGCACAGAGATAAAGGCAATGCGGTAAAGATACTGCGATAAGGGCACTGAAATGAGGACACCGCGCCGGGCGGAAGAAATCAAAAAAACTTATATTATCGGCAAAATATGAATGGTTTTATGATTGACCGATACGGCGCCGCATGATAGGATATTTATGTCTGAAAAAGGGCGCCGTCAGGCAGACAGCGTCTTGTAGGATGGATTTTCTGCGGACTTTCTGTGCGGAAAAGGTTGAATTAAACGCCGTCAGAGTTCATAATAGAGAGTGCTTCATTTTTACATAGGGAAATCCAGCTAAGGAGGAGACATAGAAATTGAAGAAAAGAGGATCAACGTTAATCCTGATTCTTGTCTTTCTGGTCGGACTCGGACTGCTGCTGTATCCTACGGTAAGTGATTATTACAACTCTTTCCATCAGTCACGCGCCATTGCATCCTATGCAGGAGCGGTTTCCAACATGAATTCGGAAGAATTCGACCGTATGTGGGAAGAGTCACAGGCCTACAATGACGACCTGCTGTACAAGGACAGCAGATTTCTGCTGTCTGATGAGGACCTTGCAAGGTATAATTCCATCCTCGATGTAACCGGCACCGGGATCATGGGCTACATCCAGATTCCGAAGATCAATGTGGAGCTTCCCATCTACCACGGGACAGATGAGGCGGTCCTGCAGATCGCAATCGGACACATCGAAGGAACGAGCCTTCCGGTCGGAGGCGCGGGAACACACTCGGTGGTTTCCGGCCACAGGGGACTTCCTTCGGCGAAGCTGTTCTCCGATCTGGATCAGCTAAGAGAGGGAGATACCTTCACTGTCCAGG
>JAEEGL016133745.1_pt1 | contig 19809 bp, 20 predicted proteins | sample 9134231 | NCBI WGS metagenome assembly JAEEGL01 (sample SAMN16246548, study PRJNA631951) | gut metagenome | biome: gut microbiome; feature: rumen; material: fiber-attached | host: Bos | place: Iran: Karaj | collected 2018-10 | reverse complement strand
GTGCCAGCGGGCTTGCCCGCTGGTTGGCCCCGATCCCCCCGCGCCCCATACCGCGCAGGCCCCGCATTTACCCAGCGTGTGCCAGCGGGCTTGCCCGCTGGTTGGCCCCAATCACCCGACCATCCCCGCGCGCGGCTTGCACCGCGCAAGATCCATCCCGCTTTTTCACTATGAATCCCCAGAATCCAGACGATCCGAAGTCCACCGACAGCCACGACAGCGGTTCCGACTTCGCCTCCTTCCTCCGCAACCTGCGCTCGCAGCTCGGCGGCAATGCGGCCTACTTCTCCATCCGCGACGACGGCTCGGGCAACAGCGCCGCCGCCGATGCGGAGGACACCGCCGCCCTCGACGCCATCCGCAAGTTCTCCTTCAAGCCGCGCGAGATCCGCGACTACCTCGACCGCTATGTCATCAGCCAGGGCGAGGCCAAGAAGGTCCTCGCCACTGCCGTCTGCGACCACTACAACCATGTCCGCCGCTGCCTTGACGACGACCACCTCGCCAACCGCGACTTCGCCAAGTCCAATGTCATCATGATCGGCCCCACTGGCGTCGGCAAGACCTACCTGATGCGCTGCATCGCCCGCCTCATCGGCGTCCCGTTCGTCAAGGCCGACGCCACCAAGTTCTCCGAAACAGGCTATGTCGGATACGACGTCGAGGACATCATCCGCGACCTCGTCAAGGCCGCCGACGGAAATGTCCAGCTCGCCCAGTACGGCATCGTCTACATCGACGAAATCGACAAGATCGCCTCCCGCACCGAAGGCCAGAAGGACGTCTCCGGGCGCGGCGTCCAGATCAACCTCCTCAAGCTCCTCGAGGAGACCGACGTCCGCCTCGTCGCCCAGAACGACATGATGGGCCAGATGTCCAACATCATCAACATGCAGCGCGGCGGCACGCCACCCCCCTCCACCATCTCCACGAAGTTCATCCTCTTCATCGTCTCTGGCGCCTTCGACAAAATCGACAAGATCATCAAGCGCCGCCTCGGCAGCGCCGTCATCGGCTTCGAACGCCAGCCCGACGCAGACGCCCCCGACGCCATCGACTCCACCGCCGAACCCGCCGAACTCCTCAAGCACATCCGCACCGAGGACATCGTCCAATATGGCTTCGAACCCGAGTTCGTCGGACGCCTCCCCGTCCGCGTCGTCCTGGACGGCCTCGGCGTCCAGGAACTGGAGAAGATCCTGACCACCGCCGAAAACGGCATCTGGGAGCAGTTTGTCGAGACGATGGCGGGCTATGGCATCGAACTCACCGCCGCCCCGCAGGCCCTCCATCTCGTCGCCGAGGCCGCCGCGCGCGAACATACGGGCGCCCGCGGGCTCCTCACCGTCCTGGAGCGCCTCTTCCGCGACTTCAAGTTCGAGCTGCCTGGCACTGGCATCACCAAACTCCAGTTGACCGAGGAGATGATCCGCGAGCCCGCCAAGACCCTCCAGAAACTCCTCGACGAGCACGCCGACCTCGCCGCCAAGCTCGAATACGCGGAGGTCGAGGCCTTCGCCAAGCGCTATCAGGCGCAGACTGGCTTCACCCTGCGCTTCACCCCCGCCGCCGCCAGCAGGCTCCTTGAACTCGCCCGCGCCGCAGGAAAGACCGTGCGCGGCTACTGTGAAAGCCAGTTCAAGGACTTCGAATACGGCCTGAAGCTCATCAACCGCAACCGCCCGCAGGACACCTTCGACCTCGACGAACACCAGGTCGAAAACCCGCAGGCCACCCTCACGGGCTGGATCACCGAGAGCTTCGCCGACGCCCAGAAGGCTTAGCCTCGCCAAATGGCACGGTTCCCGCCCGCCCCAAATGCGTCGGCGGTTCTGTGCCAGGCCATTCTTGGCCTGGAAGCCCACCGCCCGTGAAGCGCCAGGCCACTGGGTCCCGCGCATGGCGGGGATTGGCCGGCCGCTCAGGAGCGCGTTTATTTGCCTGGGATCGTGATTTGGTTGTCCTTGATGACGAACTTCCTGCTGAAGTCGATCGTGTAGCAGTTGGAAGAATGGCCGAATGGGAAGCCCTTGTAGGTCGGCTTGTTGATGCGCTTGACCACGTCGTCCAGAATGGCGTCGATTTCCTGCTGGGTTCCGCTGCGGATGAAATGGCCGAACACCACCCCTGCGCAATCCTTGAAGAAACCTTCTTTGATCAAGTCGTCAAAGTGCTGCCTGACCTGCTCCGCCGTCCTGCTGACGCATTCAATGACGATGATGCGCCCCTTGGTGTCTGGCCTGAAGCCAGATTTCCAGATGCGGGTATATCTTTCCAGGAGACCCGCCAGCGGCAGGCCGCTGCAATCGCCTGGGATGAGGGGTGTAACGGGAATGGGCCCGATGGCAAGGCCATGGTGCATCTTCCGCATTTCCTCTATGCACCCCGGCTGCAGTCCCGATATGGAGCCTGACATGGGCCCCGCGACGGGATGGCCGATTTTCCTGCTTTGCATGGCACATACCAGGATCGTGATGTCGCTGTATCCCTGCAGAATGAGATTGTCCCTGCGCTTCAGCCTGCTGAAGTCCAGTTTGTTCAGCAGCTCCAGGCTGCCGCGCCCGCCCCGGATGCAGAGGATCATGTCCACCTCGTCGTCGTTCCAGGCATTGTAGAAATCCTCCAGACGCGCTTCCAATGGCGCGGACGTCTCCCCCTTGGGCGGCTTGTCAAAGGCATGCTTGCCGATCTTGACCTTATAGCCTGCCGCCCGTATGAGTTCAATGCCGCGCCGATGCGCTTTCGACCCAGGATAGGATGCAGGCGCAATCATCGCTATCGTCTTCACACCAGGCGGGAACACCCCCTTGTAGCGCTGCTCGCCTGCCTGGATTTCCTTGTGAAGTTCTGCATCCTGGGCCATAGCCAGCCCTGCCACAACAAGCGCCAAAAGAAGTTGTCTGACTTTCATTGTTTCTTACCCAGCAAACCATTGCCACCATGAAAACAGGCGTACTATACTCGCAGAATGACAGATTGCCAGGACGCTTGCGAGGCAACGGGAGGGCCGCGCGCCTGCGCGGCCGACCAGCGCACGACTTCACCCAGCCCTCGCCTTGCGCACCAACGGGAGGGCCGCGCGCCTGCGCGGCCGACCAGCGCACGACTTCACCCAACTCCCCGCAGAGCGACCAGTCCTATGCTGGTGCCGCAAGCCGTCGGGGATCCCCTGCCTCCTATTCCCGCCATCCTTTCGCAGGCGGCACACAACCACCGCCCATCCCCCATGCGTCACCTGTTCTGTGCCAGGCCGCCGTGGGAATCATTTTCGGGGCGACACCTAGGCAATCGCCCGACCATCATAATGCAGACACGCTGGAAGCGTGTGGAAGAGGAGCGATCCCCGAAAAGATGCGCGGCATGCCTGCCTAAGGAAGCCCCCTGCAAGGGGGCGTTGGACCATAGCCAGGGGTGGAGGGCGCGTCAGCGCCCGAAACCCCCTGGGGGCGGGTAAAAAACGATAGGAGCCCCCGCAGGGGCGGCGGAAACGCCTGGCAACGGGAGCCCGCCTACAAATGCAGTCTTGCGGTCCTGGGACGGCTGTCGTTGTCGGGGGCGGAGGCTGCGGTCGGGCCTCCGCCCTCCCTCCGCCTCCGCCCCCGGCAATGGCATCCATTTCTGGGTGCCGATCTGTTTTCGGCGCCCTTCCAGGGGTTCCGCTCGCCGCTACGCGGCTCGCTGCCCCCCTGGCTATGCTCCAACGCCCCCACGGGAGGCTCCTTACACAGGCATGCCGCTCATCTCGTTGGACACCGCATTTGAACCACTTTTTTTGGCACATGACAGCTCCAAGAGTGTGTTTAAAATCAATTCCTACCATCTCGGGGGACAAAACGTTCAAGTTTACAATGCGCTTGACGGCTTTGTAATACTTGGGGCTCAAGTGTAGTTTACATCGTCCCCAAAATATTCAACATCTTTGCCTGATGTTTTTGAATATCATCAAAAATCCATTCCCTTCCATTCTGCCGATCAGGAAGATTTTGATTATCCCTGCACATTTGCATCATAATAAAGAATTTCAATGATGCAATACTAACCTGCCCGATTTTTTTTGAATCATCCAAATAATGATCAAGTTTCGTCTTCGGGGTCCAGTTTGATCCGGAACTGTTGGCTTCGCCGCCAATCATCGCATAGTTGCCCAGACAATTGATTTTGCTTTCATCCAGCATTCCCAATCCATTTACATTGGCCTGTGGGAAATAATGTTCCAAACTGCGGCGGGTTCGTGAAAAATAAAACTGATCAAAATGACGTAAATCAAAATCCCTACATCCTAATTCCTCGAAGAAGGCTTTGCGAATCGGATTTTCCCTCTTAAGATCCTGTCCACGCAAGGATAAAAAGTATTTTTCCCAAATTTTGTAATCCAGATAATTGAAAATGAAAAGCGGTATGCCCTTTGAGGGACAGGAGCCGTCACCATAAATACCGCTAAAATCGGAATATCTCTTTTCCGACACGACATTAAGTTTGTTTTTTGGCAGAAGAACCTGATCAAAAGATCCAGGTAACGGATAGTTTCTTTCATTCAAGTTCGAAGGTACCATATAAACATCCCAAAAATATTTGTCAGCAAGATCAGATAGAAAACAGCGATACGCATCCAGATCTATGGTGCCTTTCTCAAAAAGATAAAGCAAGCAGTAGAAAAGGTAATTTTTACGTTGTCGGGCCGTAAATGAGACTTCAAACATGGACAGAAGCTGAACGAGCTGTTCCTGAAGCCCCCTGTCGGAACCGGCCAAATCAGCACAATTCCATTTGTCGGCTTTTTTCCAGTATTGCAGTTGCCAAGGATTATTTTCAATGGTCTCTTCATCTTCGCGCGAGTGATGGACAATATAGTTATCTAGGAAAAACTTTGCTTTCAAAAGATTAAAACCGAACTCTTTGACAAGTTTTTCATTGAATATTACTTTGTCAAACTGATTCAAAAGTTCTTTGTCGTCAAGAATGAAGTCCCCCAATTGAAACGCAGAATCATTTATTTTTGTCAGTTTGAGAACAATAAGCAGAAAATTGGGAAAATCCATTATCGGCTGAAAAGAATCCCCCTTGTCATTATCATCCTTAACGGCGATAGTGCTGCTTGCCGACAAAACCTCGTTAATGGATCGTTTCCCGCTCGATCCTTGAACCATAGGAAGTTCATCAAATGAAGATAGCATAAAACGTGATCTTTCCTGGCCAAAGATTTGAGTGACATCGTCTTTTTTTTCTGCCCTGACATCATATTTATACTGAACATAGACATTCATCTCACTGCAGCATTCCCAGAGCCGACTGAATTTCGCTTTATCGGAATTATTAAGTTTTTCCATCAGCCTGGCCTTGATGATCTCACTCATTTCCAACTGTTCACCGCGAGAATTCATGACTTCAAAATAATGATTCAAATCTATGTCTTTAGGAACTTGATAATGAATAATGCGTACATTAAACTGAAAATATCTCTTGAAATCTTCCTGACGAGAAGAATCAATACTACGATATGAAGAATCTGCAAAATCAACCCCCCTCCTGATTCCGTAATCCTCTATGTCTATGTCCTTTGCTTTTTTATCTGAATTTTTCAACAATTTAATGGCGTCATTAGCACTTCTTCTGGCTTTATATGTCAGCAAATTATAGCACGTAATTCCCATCACTCTCAGTATCAGGAAAAGCGTTGTCAGGCGCTGTTGTCCATCAATCACCTCGTAAATTTGATCGCCTTTGTGGAAGGAAACCAATGTTCCGATATAATAATGATCTTTCTTGGAAGACAATGCATTGTACACATCTTGAATCAAAGCATCGATTTCTTCTTTCTCCCAGGCATAGTTTCGTTGGTAAATCGGAATCTCATATGTTGCGGATTCACCATTAAACAGTTCAGAGACAGTAATATCTTTTAACGGGATTTGCTGGTTTCTCATTTTGAAACCTCCAAGAATTTGTGTTCTTTAAAAAAATGAAGATAGTGGGTATAAACACCATCAGGATCTTTTTCATCGACGTTTTCGAGTGAAGTGCAAATTGCTTTACGCGAGAGCGGGGTTAGTAAATTTGCCAGCGAGCTCTGCAAGTCGGACGGAGAGTCGGCCTCAGCAATCACCTTGTAAATATTAAATGCGTTGCCTACACCACTGTATCCCATGACATAATTTTGTGCGGAAAGCCATCCGAGGTTCCAATACTGCGCCCGAAGCGAGTAAGACCAAATAAAGGCATAGATGACAAATTGCTCCAGCATGTCATTGTCATTTTTTGACGGCTTTTCTGGGCAGAATCGATCAATATACAGCAAAATTGCAGTATCAAAAAGTAATCTGGTTATACGATTCCCAGAACCATTTTTCCATTTTCGTAAGTCAAGGGTTTTAACAATCACATTGTCGTTAATGTAATACCCCTCGAATTTGTCATTGTTTTGGATGTCCTTCAAAATGTTAAAATAGTGCTTTGTGTAATCAAAAAAGGGTTTTCCCGCGATGATCGGAGCCGCAATTTGAAACGGATTGAAGTCCCTCATCCCAGAAACAAAGGGCATGGATGAATGGTTAATCATATCCGCATAGGCAAATGCGCCTTTGAAAAATTGTGCGTATGGGAAATTATCCTGACGAATGATTCCCTTGAATTTGTCAATATTGTGCTCGGTGAGCTCGTCAGCCCGGTTCCCCTTGATCCATTCTTTCAGTCGGTACAGATAGTCGCTGAAAAGAGAGGATAGCTCCCTTTGGTCGAGATCCTCCCAATCTTTGACGACTCTTTCAGTTTCGGTTGCGCCGAGGTCATTCATTTCCCGAAGGTGATATGCCTTCAACAAATCGTGCGGGTACAACTTCTTCCCACGGGCATTTTGTGAATCGAAAAATTGAAATGCTTCGGATAGATTGTTGGTAATTACAACGATCAATTCACATTGCTGAGCCACATATTCCCCGAATTCTTTTCGTTCACGTCTGTCATCGGGGATATTACCGATCTTGTGGTCCAATGCGCGATAATTATTTATCAGATTGCGAACACTATGCGGATTGTCTTCTATTTTTTGTTTTAAGAAACCTGGATCTTCACCAAGCGCCTTCAAAAGCAAGCAAAAAGAGATTGTTCTCTGTTGTCCATCGACGATTTCATATTCGTTTCGCTCTGAATTACGGTAAAGAATCAGTGTTCCGACACGATAGATCTCTTTGTTTTCAAATTTGGCTTCAATAATATCATTCACCAATTGAAGAACATTTTTCACTGACCACTTATATGGTCGCTGATAATCTGGAATACAAAGGTTAACATCCTTGATGATCTGCGCTTCCGGAGTATCATTGCGCGCGATGCAGTTTTTAAGGAGTAGGTTTCCAATTGTGGTAATGGCGAGTTGTAAAGACATTATTATTCTCCATTCTCTTTGCCGAATTTCTCGTTTACAAACCTCGCGCTGTTCGGCGACACTCTTTATAAAATAGCATACTATGTCTTATTTTCAATAACAGTAATGTTTTTTCCGAGATTTTGGTATCTCACGCCACTTGTTGTTCTAAATGCACAGCCTAAAACCGCTGATTGTGCTTCAAGTCTGTCAGAGCGCGGTTAGTCTGGCAGCGTGGTTAGTCTGGCATATCGGCTGGCCTGGCAGATGACGGAGATCGCGCTGCGGCTCCGCGCCAGACGGGGAGGCGGATCCGAAGACAGCCTGCGGCACGGGAGCGCCGCACTTCGCCAAGACGATGGAGTGCGGCAGGCTGAACCGTCCCCCGTACGTCTGTGTTCCCTTCCACCGTTTCCATGCCCGAAGTGGTAGCCACGGCGGTCTCGCCGTGGCTACGTCCGCGAAGACGCTGGCTTTTCTGGATTTTCCAGGTCTTCCGGATTTTCCGGGTGCTGTAAGCGGGGACTGGTTCGTTCGGCGGAGGGTGCCGCGGCGGACGCCGTGGCTACGGCCTCGATCCTACCGCGTCAGTCCTGGGAAACGGGTGAAGATATCCTGGGTAAACAGCGAAATCTCGCCGATCATCCACTGCGACGCCAGCAGCAGCGTGATGGAGACGACGATCAGTTTGACGGCGAAGCCCAGCGTCTGCTCCTGCACCTGCGTGAGCGCCTGCAGCAGGCTCACCAGCACGCCGATCACCGTCGCGACGACGATCGGCAGCATCGAGAGGCGCAGGACGAGGACCAGCGTCCGAATGGCGAAGTCGAGGATGGTTGCCTGATCCATGTTTCGCTCCTAGTAGGTGAGGATGAGTCCCTGGATCAGGCGCGTCCAGCCGTCGACCAGCACGAACAGCAGCAGTTTGAAGGGCAGCGAGATGGTCATCGGGGAGACCATCATCATGCCCATCGCGAGCAGGATGTTCGAGACGATGATGTCGATGGCGATGAACGGCAGGTAGATGAGGAAGCCGATCTGGAAGGCGCTCGAAAGCTCGGTCACCGCGAAGGCAGGCACCAGGATGAAGAAGCTGTTGCGGTCCACCTCGGCGTTCGGCTGGTCGTCGGTCGCCCACAGCCGCTCCGCCGAGCGCGCGAAGAAGTTCACGTTGCGATCCGAGGCGTGCGCCTTGAGGAACTCGCGGAAAGGCTCCGCCGCCGCCTGCAGATTCCTGGCGGTCGGCACCTTCTGCACGGCCGACTGTCCCCGCTGCCCCTCCAGGATCGCCCACGAACGCTCCATGCACGGCGCCATGATGTAGAAGGTCAGGATCAGCGCCAGCGCATTCACCACCATGTTCGGCGGAATCGACTGGATGCCCAGCGCATTTCGGATCAGCGAAATCACCACAACCAGCTTCAAGTAGGAGGTCGCGATCATCGCCATGAAGGGCAGCAGCGACAGCCCCACGAACAGGATGATCAGTGAAAATGGATCGGTGTTGAACATAAGTCAACTCTCAACGTTTTCCTGCCCCGCCCCCTCGATCTTCAGCGCAGGCTGCATCCCGACGCGCGACAGGCTCCCGCGCGCCACGCAACGCCCGCCTGCGCGCAACTCCAGCACCTGCCCCTCGAAGTTCATCTGCAAGGGCGGCGACGAGAGACACTGGCGCACATCTCCAAGCGACACCTCGAACGGCATGGAACACACGCACAGCCCGCTCTCCGCCTCAACATCCTCGCGGCGCGCGATCTCCGACACCTCAAGCGCCCCCGTCGCCGCCGCCAGACTCCCCCGCAGCACCAACGGCACCGCGACGCCCTCCGCCACGCACTCCATCGCAGGCGCCTCCGCCGCGAACTCGGGCAGCAGCAGAAAGTCGCCCGCCCGCAACTCCGCCTCGCTCGGAGCCTCCTCTGGCGCAAAGGCCAGGATCCGCAATTGGAAAGACTGCACCAGCGACTGCAACGACGGCGCGGCGGCATCCACCCAGCGCCAGTCCAGCAACTTCTCCTCCAGCGCAGGCGGCAAGGTCATCACCCCCTCCTGCAACGCCTCCCCCGCCTCCGTCTCAATGCGGAACGCAACCGCCTCGGGCGGAGCATCGGACGCGCCAAAGGCCTCGATGGACAACGGCTTCCCCGCCAGCTCCTCAAAGCGCGCCAGCAAGGGCTTGAGCGTGGCCTCCGCGAGCGCCAGCGCCACGGCCTCCGGCAAATCCTCCGCGCCCTCCGCAAAGAGCGGCGCGGTCTCTGGCGAGGACGCGATCCCCAGATACAATGCCTCCTCCCCCAGACGGCACTGGAATCCGCGCCGCGCGGCCTCGCCCGCCTCCGCGGGGAAGCGCAGCACCGCCGCAGGCTCCCCTGCCAAAGGCACGCCGTACGCGGGCAGCCGCAGCAGCGCGCGCTTCTCGGGCAACGGACACCAGAATGGCAAGAGGTCGGTCAGTTCCATGAAAAATCCTTATGAGCGGCGGCGGAAGTCCTCCTCCGCCAGCCCCCTCGCCACCGTCATCGACACTGGCAGCGGCGTGCTCTCCGCCAACCGCGCCAGCAGCATTGGCTGGGCCGCCAGCAACAGTCGCTCCACCTGCTCCGTCGCCGCCGCAAAATGCACCGCGACCTCCCCTCGCTCGCAGGTCAGCCGCACCACGCTGCCAGACAGCACCGTGGGCTGCAAGGTCAGCCGCACCTCGCCCTCCCCCAGCAACGCACCGTGGCGAACCTCCATCGTCTCGCAAAGTTCGGTGACCGCCAGCGACAGGTTCTCCCGACGCGCAATCTCCCGCACCGCCTCAGGCAGCAAAACGGAGGCCGACACCGACGGCGACGACGACGCCACGGAAATCTCCGTCGGCATCGCCATCTGAGGCATCGCCGCCAAAACCGCCACCTCATTCTCCACCCGCCGATCCTTCCCCTGCACGGGGACGGATGGCCCATTCCCGCGCGACGTGGGGGAAGCCGACAGCGATGGATCCGTCGGCATGGCCTGCTGAGCCGAGGCCGTCGGAATGGTCGGCATGGACGGCTGAGCCGAGTCCGTCGGCATAGTCGGCTGAGCCGAGTCTGTCGGCAGGGTCGGCACGGTCGGCTGAGCCGAGGCCGTCGGAATGGCCGGCTGAGCCGAGTCTGTCGGAATGGTCGGCATAGTCGGCTGAGTCGAGTCCGTCGGCATGGCCGCCTGAGCCGAGTCCGTCGGCATGGCCGGCTGAGCCGAGTCCGTCGGCATAGTCGGCATGGCCGGCTGAGCCGATTCCGTCGGCACGGTCGGCTGAGCCGAGGCCGTCGGCATGGCCGGCATGGTCGGCGGAGCCGAAGTCGTCGGCAGGGCCGGCATGGTCGGCTGAGCCGAGGCCGTCGGCATGGCCGGCATGGTCGGCTGAGCCGAGGCCGCCGGCATGGTCGGCTGAGCCGAGGCCGCCGGCATGGTCGGCATGGTCGGCTGGGGTGAGGCTGTCGGCAGGGTCAGCTGCGGCGAGGCCGTCGGCATGGCCGGCAGGGGCGGCTGAGCCGAAGTCATCGGCGCGGTCGGTGAAAACGCGGTGGACGGGAGCGGGGTCTCCAGGAGCGGCTGGCGCAGAAGCGCGGCGCATTTATCCTGCGCCCGCGCCCCTTCGGTCAAATCGGCCGCCAGACCATGGGCAAGGCGCTCGGGCATGCATTCACCCAATGCCCGCGCAAGCTCTTCGCACACCTGCGGCGGAACGGCCGCCATCGAAACCGCCGCCGCCGTCACGGCAGGCGCCCCCGCTTCCGCGGGAGGCAAGCCCGTTCCCACGGCGCCTGGCGCCGCCATCGGCAATGCCGTCTGAAGTTCAATCGCTGCTGTCATCATCGTCTGCACGTCTGCGTGGTATGAAATCCTCGAGTTCCAAGTCGGCGTCGCGCTCCTCCTCCTTCGCGACCTCCTCCTTCCAACTTTCCTTGTGCATGTCCAACTTGGCGACATTCTTCGTCGCCGCCACGTACGCCGCATGCGCCTGCTCCACCTGCGTCTGCGCCGCGTCGCGGGCATCGCGCAACTGGTCCACCTGGTGCGCCAGCGCCAGTTCCTCGGCGTCCAACTCCGCCACCGCCACCTTCAACTGCTCCAGACGCCCCCGCGACACGACCTGCCGCATCACCGCCGCATACAAGGCATTCACCTTGTCTGGCTTCGTGGCGCGGAACGCCGACAACCGCTCCTCCGCCTCCGACAACAGCCGCTCCGCCTCCGACAACTGCTTCCGGGCCGCATCCAACTCCTGAAGCCGCTTGTCCTCGCGCTTCTCGCGCAAGGTCAGCAAATCCTGAAGTTCGTAGCGGGCGGGAGGCATCGAAAAAAGAACAGCGACCGAAGGGACCTAAGGGACAAAAAGAGACAAAAACGACGGTTTAGCCGCCCACAGCGGCCTCGAGCTTGCTGACGGTCTCCTCGTAGGAGTCCTTCTCGTCAAGCCCCTGCCGCAGGAAGGCGTTGATGCGGTCGTGGCGCGCGATCGCCTCGTCCGTCTCGGGATCCGATCCCTGCTTGTACTCGCCGATCTTGAGCAGCAGGGCGACCTCGTTGTACTTGGCGAGGAGCTGCCGCAGGCGGGAGGCCGCCTTCTTGTGCTCCTTGGTGACGATGGCGCCCTGGCAGCGGGAAATCGAGGCGAGGACATCGATGGCGGGGTAGTGGTTCTCGGCGGCCAGCTTGCGCGAAAGGATGATGTGGCCGTCCAGGATGGAGCGCGTCTCGTCCGCGATGGGCTCGGTCATGTCGTCGCCTTCCACGAGCACCGTGTACAGCGCGGTGATCGACCCCTTCGCCGAGTTGCCCGCGCGCTCCATCAGCCGAGGCAGTTCCGAAAAGACCGAGGGCGGGAAGCCGCGCCGCGCGGGCGGCTCGCCCGCCGCCAGGCCGATCTCGCGCTGCGCGCGCCCGAAGCGCGTGACCGAATCCATCATCAGCAGCACCTTCTTGCCCGCGTCGCGGAAGTACTCCGCCACCGAAGTGGCGACATACGCGGCCTTCAGGCGCTCCATCGCCGTGCGGTCGGAGGTCGAAACCACCACCACCGCGCGCTTCATCCCCTCAGGCCCCAGATCCTTCTCGATGAACTCGCGCACCTCTCGGCCACGCTCGCCGATCAGCGCCAGCACGCTCACCTCCGCCGCCGTGTTGCGGATGATCTCCGCCAGCAGCGTCGACTTGCCGCCGCCAGCCGCCGCGAAAATGCCCAGACGCTGCCCCTCGCCGCAGGTCAGCATCCCGTCAATGCACCGCAGCCCCAGTGGCAGTGGATCACAAATCACCTTGCGCTCCAGCGGATTCGGCGGATCGCAGTAGACGGGGTAGAAGGCCACTGGCCGAAACGGCCCCTTCGTGTCCGTGTCGATCGGCTCCCCCAGCCCGTTCAAAACCCGCCCCAGCAGCCCAGGCCCCACCCCGACCTGGTGCACATGGTGCGTCGGGATAACTTCCGTCGCCGTCGAGACGCCCTGCATCGCCCCCATCGCCGTCAGCAAAACCTGCCCCTTCGAGAAGCCAACCACCTCGGCCTTGATCTCGGTGTCCTCCCACGGATTGCGCAGCAGGCACAACTCCCCCACCTTCACGCCAGGAAGCACCGCCTTGATGATCGTCCCGACCACCTCCGTCACCTTGCCCTTCACCACCACAGGACTCACGTCCTTCAGGCGCTGCAACAGCAAGTCAGGGATGTACTCGAATTTTCCGGCTCCCTTCGCCATCGCTCAAACTCAATGCTCAAAACACTGCCGAAACGCGCGCTCGATCGCGTCCAACTGCACCTTCAGGCTCGCGTCCACAACCCCCGCGTCCGTCTCCAGGACGCAATCCGTATCCGACAAATGCTCGTCCCCCACCACATTCAGCATCGTCACACTCGGGTATTTGGCGTGCAGCGCCCCCACCCGCCCCTGCACGACCTCCAGATTCGCGGGCGACACCTTGATCGTCATCTGGCGCTGCGTGCGCACCACCGCAGCCATCGCCTGCTCGATGAGCCCGACGATCACCTGGCGGCAGTCCAGTTCGCCAATGCACTTCTGAAGCACCGCCGCGACGACATCGACCACGCGCCCCTCCAACTGCTCCAGGTAGCGTACCGACTGCTCGACCATCTTGATCTTCCGCTCGATGATCTCCGCCTGCCCGTCGTCCAGCCCCTGCTGGTAGCCCTCCTGCTTCGCCTTCGCGACCTCCTCCTCCGCCCCCGCGCGGATGGCGGCGGCCTCCGCCTCCGCGGCCTTCAGCAGCGCCTCGACCTGCGAAACCGCATCCGACTCGGCGGCGGTCACCATCCGCCCGTCGCTCTCAATGCGCAAGTTGTGGTCTTCAAACAGCAGCATCTTTCTCACACCAACGCCAACAGACGCTCCAAATCACTCTCCCCTGGCAGCGGAATCCCCACCGAGGGACGGCACAGTCTCGCCTCCTCCGCCGACAGCCGCAGCAGCCAGCGCTGCTGCAGCCCCTCCGGCAACTGCTGCAGCACCGCCAAGAGCAACTGCAGCCCCGTGAGGCGCAGCGCCGCCGCCTCCAGGGGCGGGAGCGCATCCTCGGAAAGCTCCTCCAGCGCCGCGCACCACTCGGGAAAACGCGCGCGCAGCCGAAGGCAGCCTGGGTAGACCCCTGGCAGGCCTTCGGCCAGCCCCTTCATCACGCCGCCATCCACCAGCGTGCGCAACTTGCGCCCCGCCACCAGGCAGCCCGCGAACTCCGCCAGCCGCACAATGCGCGCGCCATCCAGCAGCAGCAGGCGCCTTAGGGCGCCAGCGGGGAAATCCTCTGCCGCGACCGCCGCCAGCCCCCACGCCGAAACCGCATAGCGGTTCAGCCGCTCCAGCGCCTCAGGAGCCTTCGCGAACTCCGACAGCCGATGCCCCGAAAGCAGCCGATCCACCCGCCCAGCCTCGGCATACGCCAGCGGCGTCTCCAAAAATGTGCGGATCTCATCCACAGGGCGACTATTCCGCAGCCTCAGGCTGCTTCTCCAGTTCCTTCAACCGACGCCGCAGACGGAAGAACAACACCGCCGCGACCGCCGCCAGCCCCGCCAGCAGCACCACCGCCGCCGCCGTCACCGCGACCAGCCACCGCAGCACCACTGGATCCGCCATCTGCCTGGCGTCCTCCTTCTGCGCCTGCAGGCGCTGCTCCACGACGGCGGGGATGTCTCGAAACACCGTGACGGAGATCTTGTCGTAGGTCAGCCCCTCGATCGAATTGAGCACCAGGTTCTTGATCTGCGGCAGGACATTGTTGATGTCCACATCCTTGCGGCAGCGGATCGCCACCGCCGCCGAGGAGGGCAGCACGTTCTTGGCGAAGGGGTCGTTGTTCGGCAGCACCACATGCACGCGCGCGTCGATGATGCCGTCGATGCTCGTCAGCGTCCGCGACAGATCCTGCGACAGGGCGTCCATGTAGCGGATGCGCTCCTCGGTCGGGCTCGACACCATCCCCGTCTTCTTGAAGACCTCGCCCACGCCGTTGTAGTCCCGCTCCGGCAGCCCGCGGCTCTGGCAGATCTCCACCGCCTTCGCAAAGTCCTTGGAACGCTTGATGTTGACATTCCAGGTGTTCTCCTCCGAACCTGGCGTCTTCGTGCACCCGATTGAATGCTCCATCAGCGCCGCCAGCACGGGGTTCGCCTGCCGCTCGCTCAAGCCGCTGAACAGCACCGCCTGCTCGTCGCAGCCGCACAGCAGCAGCATCGCAAATGTCAGAACCAGTAACTTCTTCATCGCCGTCATGAGTTCTTGATCAAGGTCTGGATGGCCTGCGAAACGCTCTCAATCACCTTCGAGACCACATTCTGCTGGAACGAAAGCGCCTGCACCTCATACTGCAGACGAATCATCTCCCCCTGCGAAATCATCCCCGAGCGCATCGGATTCAGCAGCGCGCCAATCCCGCGCATCCGCTGCTGGTACTCCGCCTGCTGCGCCGCAAAACTCGCCTCCAGACGCTCCGCAAACGGCACCCGCATCTCCGACACCCCCGCGCCGTCCACACGGTTCACCGTCACCGGCTCGTTCATCAACTCCTGGAAACGCGCCACCGCCGCGGGATCCGCCGCGCGGACACTCGACATCTGCACTGGATCATCGCTGATCCGAGCAGCCGTCATACACGCGCGTATCGCTTCTATCTGTATCGCATCCATCGTGAAACTCCGTGGATTGGCCCATTGTCGGAAAGGACGCCCTGCCGCAGCAAGGTGCGCTCATTGCGTCGGGGGGGAGCGGGGGGCGCAGCCCCCCGTCGTTTGCATGTGTGGCGAAGGGAAGGGGCTCCAATCCGAACCCACACCGTAAATGAAACCGAACCAGGAACAGCCCTACCCCATCGCGGCGAGCAGCCCGCGGGCGATGCCTGCGGCGTTCTCGTCCTTCGAGGTCTGCACCCCCTGGAGCAGGCGCTTCGCCTCCTCGTGCCGAAAGAGCTGGATCAGCGCCGCGCCCTTGAAGGCGAGCAGCAAATCGTTCTCGGGGTGGCGCGGCATCCCCTCCTGGTCGATGAAATCGATGCACTCGCGCGGATGGCGCTGGCTCAGCAGCATCACCGCGCGGGCGACGTCGAGCGATTCGTGGCCGGGACGGAAGCCCTCCAGCGCGTCGAGGATGCACTTGGCGCTCACGAAGTGGTTCTGTCCCACCGCCATGAGCGCCACCTCCAGGAGCAGCTGCAGTTCTTCCGTCTCCAGCGTCATCGCACTACCGCATGTTGGAGACGATCGAGCTCATCGCGTCACCCATGTTCTTGACCATGTTGGTCATCGTGGTCAGCGCGAGGTTCCAGTTCTGGAGGTCGTACTGGAGCTGCTGCAGGTTCGCCTGGACATCAGGGTCCTCGATGTAGTTCTCCAGCGACTCCTTCACGTTCGCCTCCATCGTCAGCGCCGAGGCCATGAGCGCCGCATACACATCGTCCAGGTGCAGGATCTTGGCGTTCTCGCCATGCCCCGCCGCGCCGCTGGGACGCGTGTACTTGTAGCTGTTGTCAATCGAGCCGGTCGTGTTGATGATGCTGACTTGCGGCGTGCCGTTGTTGGTGTAGGCCATGTTTCATTTCTCCTTGGTTGTAGGTTGCTTGCTGTTTGGGAACACTTGCTCAAAAAAAATCAGTTCTTCATCGCGAAGCGCAGCACCTTGCGCGCGGCGACGACGCCCTCGCGCAACCTGTCGATGCGCTCGTATTCGGCGGGCTCCAGCGGATGCTTCAACTCCTCCAGCGCGCGCTTCTGGATCGCGGCCAGCTGCGCGTCGCGCCGCACGAAGACCTCCTCGCGCCCTGGCCCCGCCAGCTCCTTCTCCAGATTCAGCAGACGGATGCGGCCGTCCTTCGGCTGGGAATCGCCCTCCGACATCGCTACGGCCTCCAGGTCACCCTGTTGCTGCCCTGACGGAAGACAACCTCGTCCGGCGTGATCTTCTCGACCGAGAAGTCGCCGATGGCGCCGCCTTCGAAGACCCGCGTGCCGTCCTGCATCTGCAAGCAGGTGAACGGCTGGAAGATGACCCCCGTGATCGGCAGCCCGTCCACGCCCGATGCGCCGGGGATGGCGCCCGCCGCAGTGGGCGCGGCGACGCGCCATTTGACCGCATTGACCAGCACGGCGTTCCGCGGCAGGTTCTTGCCGACCTCGGTCAGCATCTCCAGGAAGTCTTTGCGGCTCCCCTCCGCCACCACCCCCTCGAAGACGAACTGGTTGTTCTTCCACGAAACCGCGACATTCCCGAAGGCGGGGAAGAGCCGCAGCACATTCCGCATCCGAATCAGCGTCTCGTCCACGCACACGACGAACTTCGCGCGGACCTCCTTCAACTTCGGCACGTCCTGGCGGATGTGCGCCAGGTCGTTCTCCCACACCTCCTTGCTCGGCACGATCCCGTGCACCGTCGCGTTGCGGTCGACGACGCCGTCCACGACGATCAGCCCGCTGCCCAGCCCCTCCAGCACCTGCGCGAGGCTCTCCCGCAGCGTCTGGTCGTCCGTCAGATCCGGCTGGATCTCCCCTGGGAACTCGGTGTAGACGAAGCGCTCGATGTCGAGGCGCATACGCGCCTCCTTGAGGTTGCCCGAAAGCACCCCGTCCTGAAGCGTCAGCCCGTGCGCCGCCATCAACTTCTCCAGCGCCTCCCGTCGCCGCGCCTTGAGCACCTTCTCGATGTCCCTGGGCGGCGCACTGTAGCACCAGAAGACGCAGCCGACCCCCAGCGCCAGAATCAACACCACCAGCGCCAGAATCCCCCACACCAGATACCGCTCCACATAGGCTCGCCACAGCGGCGGCTCCTCCGCCTTCTCCTCCTCCGCCTCGGGCGGCGGCTCCCCCTCCGACGCCGCCTCGGTTGGCGGAACGTCCGCGGCCTCGCCCTGCCCCTCAGGCGCCTCAGGCGCCGCAGGCACGGGCTCGGGCGGCTTCAGCGCCGAGAGTTCCGGCCACGTGATCGCAGGCCAGGTCTCGCCCGCCGCCCCCAGCGCCACGCGCGTCCCGCCCAGCGTCAGCGCGGTGTACAACGGCACCTCGACCGTGCTCCCCGCCGCCACGGGCTCCTCACCCAGATGGACGCCGTCGGCGGCGGCCGTGAACTGCACGCCGCTCTCCTGCACGAGGAAGGTGCCCTGCTCCGACGCCAGCATCGCGTCGACCAGCGCGATGTCGCACTGGAACCCAGAGCCGATGGTGGCGCTGCGCCCCGCCGTCAGTTCGACTTCGGCGCCCTCCTGCGGCCCAGTCAGGATTTTGAGGATGATGGATGGCATGGATGGCTATGCGGCTGGCCTCACAAGGTGATGCGGCCCAGCGGCTGGATGTTGATTTCGTTGAAAAGTTCCTGGAACGAAAGCACTGGCAGATCTCGGTACTCGCCCTCGATCATCTTGCGGAAGTAGCGGCGGATGTCCACCGAGACCAGCATCACCGGCTTCTGCTGGATCTTGCGCAAGTCCCCCACCTGCTTCTTGACCGCCCCCACCAGTCGGCGCACCTCGCCGGGATCCATCGCCAGGTAGCTGCCCCCCGACGACTGCCGAATCGCCTTGCGGATCTTCTCCTCCACCCCCGCGTCCAGCAGATACGCGGCCAGCAGATTCTGCCCGCCGGAGTACTTGTACGAAATGTAGCGCGAAAGCGCGCAACGGGAGTATTCCACCAGCAAAACAGTGTCTTTTTCCTTCTGCCCCCACTCGATCAGCGTCGTCATGATGCGCTTGAGGTCGCGGATCGAAATGTCCTCCTGAACCAGGCGCTGCAGGACGTCCGTGATCTTCTGCAACGGCAGCACCCGCTGCACCTCGCGCGTGATCTCGGGGCACACCTTCTCCAGATGGTCCAGCAGCAGTTTCGTCTCCTGGATGCTGATGAACTCAGGCGCATAGCGCCGCAGCACCCACGACAGGTGGAACGCCAGCACACGGTTCAGCGACATGTAGCCCACCCCCGCCGTCTTCAACTGCCCCTCCGCCGAGGCGGGCACCCAGTTCGTCTCGTAGCCGGGCAGGAACGGCTTGTCCTTCACCACCGAAATCCCCATCGCCTCCAGATTCTCCAGCTGCTCCGTCGCAAACAGATGCCCGACCTTCAGCTGCCCCTCCGAGACGGGCACCTCCTGCACCAGGATGCGGTAGCGCCCGTCCTTGAGGTTGTCGTTGAGCCGCAGGTGGATCCCAGGGAACGGCACCCCCAGGTCGTGGTACAGCGCCTGGCGCACGCTCATGATCTCGTCGTTCAGCACCTGGTAGGTCAGATGGCTGCGGATGCGCGAATCGATGTCCACCATCAGCGGCGTCACCAGCGTGAAGGCGTCTCCCTCCTTGCCAGGCCCCGACTGCGGCTTCGGCTTCCCTTCGTCCACCGCCGCCGTCGCCGCCGAAAGCGGATCGGCCTCCGCCTCCTCCGCCGCCTTCTTCTGCTTCTGCGACCGCAGCAGCCCCAGCGCGACGGCACCCGTGACCGCCGCCAGGAGGAAGAACTGCGGCTTCGGGAAGCCAGGGATCAGCCCGATCGCCACCAGCATGACCGCGCCCAGCAGAATCGCCTTCGGCTGCGCGAAGAACTGGTTCACGATGTCCACGCCCAGCGGCTTGTTGTCCTCCCCGCCGACGCGCGTGACGATGACGCCTGAGGTGATTGAAATCAGCAGCGAGGGAATCTGGCTCACGAGACCGTCCCCGATGGTCAGGATGGCGTAGGTCTTGATTGCCTTCGCCGCATCCATGTCCTTCATCAGCAGTCCGATGCAGAAGCCGCCGACGATGTTGATCGCGGTGATGATGAGGCCCGCGACCGCATCGCCCTTGACGAACTTCATCGCGCCGTCCATCGCGCCGTACAACTGGGATTCGCGCGAGAGTTCGTCGCGCCGCTCGCGAGCCTGCTCCTGGGTGATGTTGCCCGCGCGCATGTCCGCGTCGATCGACATCTGCTTGCCGGGCATCGCGTC
>JAEEGL012092066.1_pt1 | contig 19809 bp, 16 predicted proteins | sample 9134231 | NCBI WGS metagenome assembly JAEEGL01 (sample SAMN16246548, study PRJNA631951) | gut metagenome | biome: gut microbiome; feature: rumen; material: fiber-attached | host: Bos | place: Iran: Karaj | collected 2018-10 | reverse complement strand
TCCTGTACCGGAGCCGGTATAAATAATTGTTCTGCCCCCTGTGCAGTGAATCAACTCGAGCAAAAGTCTCTCCGATTCTTTGTTGATCTCCGAGAACGCATCGGTTCTCATGTACATGAACGGCTGCGCACCGATGGCCATGATTGACTCATCGATATTGCCAGGGAAAACGTAAGATTGCATATTACTGATAATTAATGATTTCTATAATCAGATTTAAGAATACTAAATGTGATACTCTCCTTCAAGAGGACAACTCTTGTAGATGGCTAGAATAAACTCTAAAGCTTGCTTTAACTACTCATTGGGACATCAATATCATTCCCCCTCCCAACACGGAACATCTTGATAGAAGCACTTGTATAATCAAACACAAAGACTGAAACCGCTTGCTCTTCAATTGTCCCTATGGGTGATTTCTCCCCATCAATCGTAGTTATACAATCAGAAGTGGTAATAATGATAGGTATTCCCCCATCCGAAAGCATAATCGTATCAAGATGACAATGTCCTCCAATACAACAAATTATTTTTGAGGATGCTCCTGAAAAATCATACAGAATCGAGTCATCCGCATACCTGAAAATTCCTTTCTTTCCAGCATTAAAACTATCCAAAACTCGTATAATCGTTTTCATATACGGTGCCAGAAACGGCTCTCCCGATTTAAGATTAACCCACAAATGGCTTAACAAAACGATTCTCCATTCCTCCGGTGTTTCATCTAAAGCATTGACGAGGAACTTCACTGTTTCTATAGTATTACCTCGTAATTGTGAATAGTAGTATCGCCCAGTATCTAGACAAAGGAATCGTGTCTTGCTCTCGGGTCTATCAAAGTAGAAATTAAAGTATCCGCCATAAATACACTCGCCCATCCCCTTCTGAAGATATTCATATACCTGTTCATCAGAGAGATGACGTTCCACTTCTGTAGGATGCCCGTCCGAATTGTTGTCATGATTCCCATACAGATAATACATGTTACAACCAATCGAGTCATATGCATGGCGAAAGACTTTCCCTAAAGCGATGGCTTTTGGGGGGTCATCAAATGATGTTGTAATTACATCGCCACCAAAGACGACATCATTAATTGGAGTAGAATGATACAACTGATTAATGAGTGCTGGTGAATGCTTTTGATTATTCCCCCAATGGGCATCAGTAAAGAATACTAGAGCTGCGTAATCTCCAGCTGCAGCAAGTATAGCATTATTGATCTGATCTTCTTTCTCCTTCAGGTGCTCAACGAAATAGGTCGGGACTGATACTATTTCTTCTGGTTCAAGATAGTCTACTGGGTCATCAGGTGCCGAACAACCTCCTACAGACAATAGAAAGGTTACAAAACAAATAACTAATATCTTTCTTTCTATAAAGAGTCGCACTACACTTCTTGAATAAAAACACAAACAGCCCTCATCGACTTAATCCGCCTAAGAAACGATCACAATAACGATCACTATAGTTTGTTTTATACTTCGTATCGTTCAACATTTTCGCCCATGAGGGCACGTACAATGCGGTCGCAAGCCTTGCCGTCACCGTAAGGATTCACGGCCTTACTCATCTTCTCGTATGCTTCCGGGTCGTCCAGCAGAGTGCTGACTTCATTGACAATCAAGTCATGATTGGTGCCGACAAGGTGGACGGTGCCACTCTTGAGGGCTTCAGGGCGCTCGGTGGTATCGCGCATCACGAGCACGGGTTTTCCAAGGCCCGGAGCCTCTTCCTGGATGCCGCCGCTGTCGGTGAGGACGACGGTGGATTTCTCCATCAGATAGACGAACTCCAGATACTGGAGAGGCTCGATGAAGAAGAAGTTGGGGCGCGTGAGATCATCGCCGAACACCTCGTGGATGGGCTTGCGCACATTGGGATTGAGGTGCATGGGATAGACGAAGTCCACGTCGGGGTATTTCTCGCTGAGGTCCTTCATGGCCGTGACCATGCTGATGAAGCCGTCGCCGAAGTTCTCTCTTCTATGGCCGGTAATCAGGACGAGTTTCTTTCCGTTGTCGAGACGAGTGACGTCGTAGCCGGCCTCTTTCAGGACGGCGATTTGGGCATCGGCCAAAGCCTTGTCGCTCTTGAGCTTGTCGACCACCATGTGGAGCGCGTCGATGACGGTGTTGCCGGTGACGAAGATCCGGCCATGGGCCTTCTCCTCCTGCAGGTTCTTCTCGCTCAAGGGCGTCGGCGCGAAGTTATAGGCGGCGATGCGCCCCGTAATCTGCCGGTTCATCTCCTCCGGCCACGGGCTATAGATGTTGTGCGTGCGGAGGCCGGCCTCCACGTGTCCCACGGGGATTTGCTGGTAGAAGGCGGCGAGGGCGGCTGCTGTCGATGTCGTCGTGTCGCCATGGACCAGTACCACATCGGGCTTGACCTCTTTCAGCACATCCCGCATCCCGGTAAGCACCCGGGCCGTGACATCATACAGGTCCTGTCCCTGCTTCATTATATTCAGGTCGTAATCCGGCTTTATCTCGAATATCCTCAGCACCTGGTCCAGCATCTCCCGATGCTGCCCGGTTACGCACACCACCGTCCTGAACTCCCCCGGATGCTTCTGGAATTCTTTCACCAGGGGGCACATTTTGATGGCTTCGGGGCGGGTGCCGAAAACGAGTAATATCTTATTCATTACTTTTCGTTTCGTGTTATTCTATGGAGACTAATTATAGAATAGAATAAACTATATCTCCCGCTTTAGGATATCTTTATAATAAACCATCGCCATGTCAGAGGCTCTTGGATCTATCTTACTCTCATCCCAGGTAGGATTCTGTTCAACAAAGGAGTGCACCCACTCATATTTTGATTTTTCGTAAATACTAACTTTATCTGAATAAGGTAATGAACCAGCTTCATCGTTTAATGCTCGCTCGAGAAGTATCACATTCCCAATATTCGTGCTCTTCCCTTCATTCACTTCTGGGTAGATGTGCTCAATACTACCAGCATCAGCAAAAATTGGATCTCCTTGATAATAGCAGTTCAGTTTATAGATTATATACTTTGTCTTTAAGTTAAGAGGGTTATCTTTTTTGAAATATAAGAGAGAAACAAAACTTTTGCGAAACTCATCATACTTTGGGAAGATATTCTCCAATGGCTTGATCAATTTCTCTTGGATAATAGTATTAACCTCATCTGCCGTTGAACACTGCCTTAGAGCAATCGAAAAACCGGAATAAATAGGCTCAACTTTGTTAGGGCTTTTTGCTAAAACAAAATTGTAGGCAAAATGAAAATCCTCCAGATAATTGATAACACTTTCTAGTTTATTTCGTTTGATTAGATCTCTCTCCTTGACATCGAACAAAGCTAATAATGGAACTCGAACTTGAATCACATTGAAATACTTATTAAATGTCTGAAGCATCTGAACGATGAGAAAATACTGCTTCTTATTCTCAAACAACTCTCTCGTGGGATTAGAAATCATCCTATACACGGATGCCTCCTTTTTCAAATCCTTCAAGAAGGGTTTATAATCCTCCTGCTTAATGATTTTCTTGAAATCTTGATAAATCGTTGAAGAAGTAGAGCGCTTATATTTTGATGCCCAATATTGGCGAAAGAAAGTTGCAAAGCCGGTTCTCTCTGTGCCAGTATTAATAAGATCGGTAATGTCCGCCCATGTTGTACTCGCAAAATCCGCCGGCTCAATTTCAGTGACCTGTTCAAAAATCTTGTTTTTAATCAAATCGATAAAGGACAGTTGTTTGCCTTTTGCATTCAGTATCTCGAATAGTTTGTTAGCAACCTTTCCGTCTGAAGTATAAATTTCGATAATTGTTGACAAAAGGACCTGGTCACGGAGAGCTTTTAGAATATCTATATATAGAATTCCATCTGCTGAAATTTTCAACTTCTCAAATTGTTTCCGAAGTGAGTCTTCCTGTAGGTTCTTAACGAAAAAAAGATATGTTTCCTCAATCGATTTTTCTTCTTCCGATGCCGGTGCCTCAGCATCATCTTTATCACGAGTTTGAATATAATATGAGAAATACGGATAACTCGTGACTGTCTTAAGGACTCTTACTTCTTGACCATTATCATCTTCAGACATTATATATCTGAAAACGTTATCGGCTAACTTATTCTCCCCCAATGAGGCAAAAACATTCGAAAGAGCAGAAAAAAGGATCGTAATCGTTGTAAGTCTTTGTTGGCCATCTACAACCTGCGATTGGCGTTGAGCTTTATCGTCAGAATCACCGACAAACAACATCGTGCCCATAAAGTATGGTGTAGGAGAAATCAAACTACCTTGAATAGAAAGATTACCTATCATATCAAGGAAGAACTCATTATAATGTCGTAAGTCCCAAGAATACTCTCTTTGGAAACGCGGAATTACATACTGCTTCTGAGCACTTAACAATTCGCGAATTGATCTTTCGACGGGTTTAATATCCATGAGAAAAAAGGTTATCGGTGATTTAATAATTCTCTTTATACTTACGTCAATAAAAAGGACGTGATACTCTTTAAACTGTACTAACCTATAATCGTCACATCACCCTTGGGCGAAATCATTCCTTACCCCGCCAACATCAGCACGCTGATGGGATAATCACCATCGGCTTGTCATAGATGGGGAGGAGGGGGGATGACGAACATGATTATGGGGTAAAGCCTTGTGCCGGGGCAGTGGCGAGGAGGTGGGCTTTCATGGAGTCTGAAATGAATTGTTCAGAAATATATCATTCCTTAAAACTCGTTAATCGTAAAAAGTACTAGCGACCTTCAATTCTTCGTATTTATCGAAGAAGCCTTTCCATTTGGAATCTTCATATAGCTTAGGCGAGCAGCACCAGTTACTACATTTGAGAAGTATTCCTTTAATTGTGTTCAAATGAACCATCAAGGGTATGTCTCCTGTTGGGAAATCCATAATGATTCTTTTGTTTTCAGCCTTTTCGTCATATCGGATATCGCAACCAAGTAACAACAAAAGAGCGTCATTATTAGGGATGAGATTGATAAACAGGCAGTTCAATGGTGCGTCATAACCTTCTTCCATAAAGTGCTTTTCGTAATCCTTTTCATCAATCATACAGTCTGATGCCGCGATTTCAACTCTCGGCATTGAAACCATCCGGAAAAGATAATGACTATCTCCGTCGCCATTAATGGCTTTCCAAAGACTATCCACAACAGAATTCATCCTGAGAATGAATGCTCTTGAATTGCTTTCTAAAGGGGATCGTTGACCTAAAACTTCACTCTCTTTTTCGTAGATGTGCAGGCGATGCTCTTCTTGATGTCTCACTGCGCATGCAGCACGAAAAGCTAGTAGAAGACAATCTCGTTTGGATTCTGGAATACTATTCCTGTTTTCTAAATCCTTGAAAAGACCGGAATCATGAGTCCCACAAAACAACTTGTATTGTAGGGCATTAGTAATACCAACACTGTGTCTATTATAGAAACTCCAATTTCCAGATCTAGGATCCATAATGTTATCTACCATCTGGAGCAGGTGGTTCTTTTCGTCACTTATGGACTCCATAATTGGATGCTGCTGAAGAAGATGAGACTTAATTGCCCTCTTTGTACACCCGGGACAGCAGCATTGGTATGGATATGACTGGGCATACTTCCAAGCTGCGACCAAATGGTCGGAGAATATGTTCTTGTCAAAACTCTGCGCCATTGCTTCCATAGGGATTGTCAATAATCAAGCATCCGATTACTCTTGGTCAGGAAAAATATGCCAACCTCAGTACACAAAAGGAACGCCAACTTTGCATAAATTGTACATTTACTGATAGTAGACACTATTTGAACACGGAACTACAACAATCTTGAACACTCCTTCATTGCATTCTGATACAGCATACTATCGGGAGAATAGAAATAAACATCTTTACAGAACGCTTCCCACATTTCTATCATCTTATCCCGGCTTAAATAAACGTCAGGGAATTTCAATTTCAGCTTTTCATCGACACGGATTCCTTTTGATGCCAGTTTGGAGACAATGAATTGGGGTGTTTCGTTACGGTTGAAGGCCAAGTTCATTGAGACGGCCTGGACAGATACCGTCTTTTCCTTTTTCAGAGTCTCCAGTCGTTCGCGGCATGCGGCCTCAAGGGCGTCTGCCGGAAAATAAATCCGACCGGAATCAGATGCGTCGAATATCTTTTGAGACAACATCCTGTCGTGTTTGAAAAATACCTTTCGAACTTGCGGCAAGTCGTTGAAGTTGACTCCCTTGTCCATCCTTAACAGGAATCCGTGCTGGGCGCCACTGCGCATGAAGATCTGCTTTCCAATGGTGGAGAGGGCGTAACTGCCATGATCCTGGAAAGCATCCGGCATTTCGAGGGAATAAAAATACAAAACGCCAAGGCCGATTTCATCCGTTGGCTTGTACTCATCCTTTTCAGCATTGTAGTCTGTTACGGCGAAGAATTTGGCCGACTCAATGTCGGAGGTCAAATCCAAGAACGGACTACGGTTGTAATAATGTTGCGTAAGTCCACCATAATTGACTTCAAATACAAACTTATCATGAAGGAGTTCAATTCCGCCTTCAATAAATTGAATCAGAGGATGGGAGGCAACTAGAGCTTCCAACTCATTCGCCCAGATCAAGTCATCTAAGAAATTGCTTTTCTTTTCGTCCCGAAAAAGATTGGGATAGCACTTATCGTAGAACTTACTCTGTCCGCGGAAAAGGAATTTATGCCGATATAGATTTGGCTTGACTGAAAACCTGCGGCTGAAGAGTTGGTTAACGACAAAACCGTCATCCGGAATGGCATTCTTATAGAACGCGACAAATGGACTTGCCCATCCTATCCGGAACGGTCCCGGATCGGGTTCATAATAGTAACTGCTCTCAACGATTTCCTGAAGGTATGCATCCTGAGCCCATTCAATAGCCTCTTGTTCCTTGATGTATTCTGCGGCTTCATTAACATTCTCGAACGGGTTATCCTCCGTCCCTTTTGCCGGTTGCTGATAATCCTCCCAGACTTTAATGGCAGGTTGGGGCTCATGATGATTATTGTCTTTTATCAAACGCAACGCAAACCGAGTGGAGCCATCCTCGCAAATGCCCTTAGTAATACTGCAGTCAAGGTGGAAAACATCCTTCAATACAGCGATAATCTTGTCACGTCCGACGAAATCAAAAAGACGAGCATCGGATGGTTGGATCCCTTTAAGCATGGAAAGGGCCGTAGAAAATGCAGCCTGATCTGCAGGTGAACTTCCCGGCTGATACGCCATCCATGCGACAGTGTACATGATACTGCGTACTGGCGTAGAAGAATTGGCAGAAAGCGTCGTCGTAAGAAAGGTATCACTGATTCGAGCCCCTCCCTGAATCGGGACGATGGGCATCTCCTTCCCAAACATCTGAATGGAAGGGGCAAACTCCAATCGGACCGCCTGTATATCCATTTTCAAGACATCACAAGCTTCCAAAAGGAATGACTTTGCTATGTTCCTGGCGTCAGAGATAGACAGCATACTCAATTCCTATTATTCATTCACCGCCGGCAACCATGGGACAAGTTCAATTGCCGCGCCACGCCACTTGGAGCCCATGCGATTGCAAAAATGTCCCTTGTATCCTAACCAATACATAATGGCCAGCTCCAATATCTGTAAAACAACTTCCAGACGAGCGTATTTCTCTTCAAAGCTTAATCCTTGATATGCAATCCGATTCTTTTCCTCATAATGGGCCAACCAATTCCTCATTCTGGAGATATCATCGGCTTCCATATGGACATCCAGATTCAGACGTGAAAAGAAATCATTGACAATTTCGCTATTCTTCAGACCTTCACCGGCTATTTCAGCTGAAAGAAGCTGAATTCCGGCAAAGCCGAGAATATAGGCTCCTTCAAGCAGGCCGTCATTCATATTTGCGGCCAAATACCAATGGATGACCGTATTGAGGACATCATACTGGTCTAAAGATTCCTGACGCTTGGCACAAAACTTCGGCCATAAATCGACCAGGTCCTGATCCTTGAAGTCTGGTCTCCAACTGGACACGCCGACAAGACTCCTGTCGCGACCAATTGAATGAAACTTGTATCGAACAGTACCTCCATCGAGCCCCTCAATAAAAAAAGGGGCATGCTGGCATCCAGCAAAGAAACTAACGAATCGGGAGAACAATGTTATCTCATCAAGTGCCTCATTTATTGTTATCGGATCTCCTTCTAGATCTGTCAGTTCGCAAATATGAGATAACTCTCTATGTCTTTTTTGTGTTTTATATCCAGCCTTGTTCTCAAAAACAATCCGGAATTTACCATCCTGAAAGACCAGCCTGTCTTTCGAGATCCCGCGTTCCCCTCGTCTAACATCATCGCCAAAAACCCAAGGGCCATTCAAATAGCACCATCTGAATCTGTCACAAGATGCGTATCGTTCGGTTTCAAGACGAGAGATCAATCCATTAATATGTTCTCCTTGACTCCCCAGGACGAGTGCGCTCCCTGAAAAAGAGTTCTCTATGACCAAATCCACAGAATCTCCAAACCAACTTAGAGAGAAAGGGTCCAAGGCCTTTCCTTCAAACAATAGCTCAACCTCTTCGCAAAAAGAATAGAAGATCTTGCCATATATATTGGCTTCTCTCTCCCCCTTTCTCATGGAGAATCGCCCTTCGAAGACAATTAGCTCACCACCCAACCCGGGAAGACTTATGTACTCTTCCAAGGCGGGAGACGCGTTCGCTAATAAACTATCGAAACTTGACATCTCAATCAATGACTAATTGCTTTCTGTTTTGATGTAGATCGTCACTCCATCTATGCGACCATTGCGAGAGTCGGGTGTCGGTGGGCACATTGTCTAACATTTCCAAATTTCACCTCTTTAAGCACATCCCGCATCCCGGTCAGCACCCGGGCCGTGACATCGTACAGGTCCTGCCCCTGCTTCATGATATCCAGGTCGTAGTCCGGCTTTACCTCGAGTATCCTCAGCACCTGGTCCAGCATCTCCCTGTGCTGGCCGGTGACGCACACCATGGTTTTGAACTCCCCGGGGTGCCTCTGGAATTCTTTCACCAGGGGGCACATTTTGATGGCTTCGGGGCGGGTTCCGAAAACGAGCATTATTTTTTTCATATTATACAAGTAACAACCCCACACTCTTAATAGCAGAGACAACTAGCTAAACCAATTCTGTCATGGACACCCCGGTCACCGCATGCTTATTACAATCTTTTAGCACGTCTTTTACATATTGTTCACTAACCATCTGTCGCCTTAATCGCGAATAGCATGGATTAATCATAAACCCTTCATAAGAATCACCGTTAGCCACATCTTGATTCTTTACCATTCCTTTTCCATCTCCTGTATGGTTCAATACAAGTAATTCCTGCTCCAATTCACTTTCAAACCACTGCCCCATCATATTCTTGTACAACACACGCAAAATAATTCCAGGCCCCGTATAAGGCCGTTGGGAGGGGTCTGTTTCTATTCGCTTCATGTTCTTGACATGAGAGATTTCAAGATCTTCAACAATATCGCGAAACTGCTCTGTTTCGAAATGGATATCATCTGATTCTTGTTTTCCGACACCAATGGAATAATGATAAACAGGAATCAAATGTGCATAAACTAGACTTTTGCTATCCTTCTGTGATTTCATTCTAGCATATAGAAATGTATAAACCGATACTGCTGAAGAATCTCCAACATTTTCGATATTGCACTGAAACGATAACTGCACTCGGATGGATGTTGACGTATCAAAAGCAATCCCAGATACCTTGTTTATTGTCGGTATGATATATGGCTGGCGATCTTCTCGTGTCTGTTTAACCGATTCTATAAAAGACTGCTTAGTATACTTCGCCTGCTTCCAAGTCATTACAACATAAACTATCGTAACAATCAACATACATAAAGAACATATCAATTGTACCAATTCTTCATTGTTAGAGATGAAATCTACTATTGACTTCATATAAGCGCTTGTTTCCATTTATTAACGATTATTAATACTTCATCTTGGCCTAATCAGGCTTGCTAGGAGTATATCTACAGTCCTTCATTGAAACAGCTATGGATTAGGGTACCGACTATCCAGACTCCTAGGCAAGAAAAAACCTTTGATACAATTTGGATTAATGATAGCTATCTGGATATGATTCTTCTCTTGAAATCCTGCACTTGGATACAACTCATTTCCCTCCCAAAAGACTCCTCTAACCGAGTCATACGGTGGTAAACCAGCCATTTTATTCAACACGTGTAGCGTCTCTATTACAGCGCAATCTAACTTTCTTAAGATTCTGTCTTTAGGTATAACACTAACAGGGTCTTTATTTACTGGGATTGGTAATCCTAACATTTCTGAAGCCTTTACTAATGTCTCATAAGATATTTTTAACTTGTGTAAAGATTCAGAATCTGTCAAATCCAAACAAAACCCCAAATCCAGATAAGCCGCTAGAACTCCTGGGTTAGAAATGGTTGAATTCGCTCTCTTAGAATTTTCTTCTGCCCATTGTCGTGCCCTAACAACATTATTCTCCCAAAAATAAATACCATGACCTAACCAATCATAGTCATGGTCACTCTTCTTCAGCATTTCTTTTCCTAAAACGACCTTTTCAGCAAAAGAAGCATCACAACCATGAAAACCAAGCACTAAAGAAGATCTATGAGAGTAAATAGATGCCATCACCTATACTTTGGAGACAGGTTACCTTTAGATGTCATAATTCCGGCGGATTTTAAAAAAACCCGCGCAGAAGATGGGGATACCGTAGCCTTTTTTGCTGCATTTTGAATCCTTTTATTTGAGGATTCACATGGGGCCGTTTTGTTTGCGTCAGACATATCTATATCTAATATTAGTGTTTTCTTCGCCCAAAGCTCAGTTAATCACCGAACAATTCCCCTTGTCACTCCCCCAGGCGGTGATGCCTTCGCGGACGCGTTTGTGTTCGCCGTAGAAATGCTCGGCCCGCCGAGCAAAGCGAGGCGGCATTTCGTCGCGGTGACGCTTGTACATGCTCTCAGGGACATCGCGCAGGAAGGTCTTGTCTTGGGTCTTCAGAGGAACGTTTTCGTAGGCCTGGACAATCCACGCGGCGGTCTTGCACTCCGTGACGCGGAGGTTGTAGTCGCTGGATATCAAACTGCGGGTAAGGCCGCTGAAGCATAAATTCAATAACTTTTTGCTCTATCCGCAGATACTTGCATAACTGTCGCCAAAGATTCTAACTTCGTTTTTAAAATGAACAAGTTGATCAACGATGGTTTTTTTTTGACGAATCTGCGCCTTCGTTAGGAGCAACTCCTGTATTTCTTTGGTTGTTAGGATCTGAATAAGTCTAACTAAAGAATACACATCTCCATTTCTTCTTGTAGCTAATAACAATGCTTGCTTGACAACTTTTACTATTATACCCTTAAATATTGCTATGCATCTCTTCGAGAACGCAACTCCTTCAATATAATCCGTTGGAATGTCTCCAAACCCAACAAAGGTAACAACGCCACTTTCTATGGCCAATCTACCCAGACTCTTAGGTGTATTTCGGTTAGAATTGCAAGAAAAGCAAAACAATATTTGATTTTTGAATTCTGCAATATTGGAAGCATTAACAAATTCTTCCTTAATGTAATAATCAGGATTCTCGGCTCTTATCAGAGAATCCGCAAGCATTTCTCCCTTGCGTCCACAAGCCCCACACAGTTTTGTTGCACCACCATGACCCATGTATAAAAGAAAGCGCTCACCTTTTGATGCCTTTAGACATGCATCATGGTCCTCATCTGAGAAGTGGATTTTATAGCAATGCCAATCTGCGGCCAAATTTCTAACCTCAAACGTATTGATCCTATTTAGAAATCTGGTTGACGTACTCTTATCAATTGGATATATTGCAAAAATCTTACTCATATTTTTTTACACTCGTGATGTATGCCATGATATGGTCTGTAATCTCTTTTTTTAGTGCCACGGATTGCTCTTCCTTAGACAATAGTAAATCTGCAATCTCAGTCATGGTCTTTTTTTCAAAAGATGGAATAGCACAACAAATATCATCTCCGTCAATTGCGTACATGGATTCTGCAAGACGGCTCTCTAACGATAGATTTGGCTCCTTCTCTATCAATTTCTTGAACGTATTCTCAAATTGTCCCTCACTTGTTAAATAGTCAATCTCATGCTGGGTTATCAACTTCAACATTGCCAGCTGGGCATCAAAACCCTTACCCGAGAGAATATCCTCTATTACGGTTTCAATTTGAGCTGAATATATAACTATTCTTTTACGATAGAAAGGCTTTATTCCATTAAATATGCTAACAACATCAATGCCTTTTAACTGGCCTTCTATAAGATTATAGTCCGTTGCAAAAACATCAAGATGGTCAATAAACGGGATATCCTTCAGTAGTTGAATAAATGCATCCGCATCGAACACTTTGTCGCCATTTTCTTGTCTCTTAGTACAATAGTTGGGATTAATTTCTTGATAGATAAGTTCTACACCCTCACCTTTCAGGTTTTCGTGTATTCTTTTCAGTCTGCTTGCTTGGGAATGTTCATCCACTAATATCAAATGCCTCTGCACCATCATCTAAATAACATTCTAAAGTGAATACCCTTATTGTTTATAGGTTCTTCTATTGAAATAGTAGCATCAAAAGTCTTTAGTGATTCCCGTATAAGATACATCCCAAAACCGGTGCCGCTAGACTTTCCTGTTGCTGCAAAATTAAATATTTCGTCAGGATTGTCTTTAAACTTAACCGACAATCCAAGCCCATCGTCATACACATCAACTCTTAATTTGCCTTCTATCTTCCCACATTCTATCCACATATTCTTTGCTTTCCAATCCTGAGCATTACGAATAAAGTTATCTAACATCAAACCAAGATCAAGTTTGCTTCCTATAACAACAAAGAAACTCTCGCTAGATCTAAAATGACAAGTTAAATTTGAGGGTGCTTCATTCTTAATATAACCATCTATAAACAGCGGAAGGTTTATTCTCTGCGAATCTGCCACTGCCAGATCACAAGTTAGGATTAAATCCGTCGCTTTAAGAGATTTAAGTGACAAATTGCGAATCTTGGAGAGTGATGAAATAAAGGTATCATAAAACATCGTTTGTTTAATGCCTTCACCTACTGTCTTTATCAAATCATCAATACTATCATTTATCTGACTATTGTTGTTCTTTACATGGTGAATTAGGGCATCTGTATCTGGACTGGAAGCTTTCTTATAGAACTCCACCTTCATGGATTCTAAACGCTTTTCTTGTTCTGCCTTTTCACGTTTTTTTTGCTCCTCAGCTGCCTTCTTTTCTGCCTTCAGTCTATCATTCTCAGCCTGTATTCTTTCATTTTCCGCTTTCAGTTTAGCAACTTCTGCGGCATGTCGTTTTTCCTCTTCTTCAGCAGCTCGTTGTTCTGCCTTCTTTTTTTCTTCTTCAGCTTCAGCCGCCTTTCTCTCAGCTGTGGCCGCCTTCCTTTCAGCTTCTTCTTTCTGACGATTCAACTCCTCAATTCTCTGACGAGCCTCTTCTATTTTATTTATCAACGAGGTATCTCCAGTTTTTTTTGCTATGGCTTCTAAATCTGTTATGAATTGAGGCTTTACACTATTTGAAGAGAACTGGTCACCAAGAAGATTTGCTAAGCCCTTATTATAATAGAGGATCTCAACATTGTCATCTGAAGATAATGACTTAATAAGTTTAACAAAATCTATCTTGCTACCTAAGCTTGAATCTAATATGTAATCCGGGGATTCCGCATCTTTGTCAACTGCCTGCAGTTTCTTCCTTTCAGCGTCTCCTAATTCCTTCGTTGAATAATATTCATTTTTCAAGAAACTTTCTCCCCAGAGAACACCAGCAACATATCTCTCCAGCCTCCTATGGGCAGTTTCAAAAAGCTTCATAACCTGACGAGACATCGGTGTGTCAACCAAACCTCCATCACGACTTGAGACTTCTTTTAATTCATCTACCCGTGCTGTATGAATATCAACACGTCCTAGCAAATCTCTACTTCCAATATAGCGATTGTAGCCTTGTTGTGCCCGAAAATCCAGCCCCCAACTGTCATCACCTGTATCTCCAAAAGGAAGTATTCTGAATCCATTACGAAATAGGAAAACTGAACCATAGTTTTTGGCGTCTACTCCCATTATCCTAGAGAAGTTATATTTAGCTGCTCTATTCAAGAAAGAGAGTGAAACAGTAGCATCTTCAATCAAATTATACTCTTTGTTCTCTTCTCGAATACGATAAATATCAACACCTCTATCAGAAAGTGTTGTCGTTATTTCATTATGATAGACACGGACATCTATTTGCGTCGTCTTAAGTTTAATAATACTTGCGATACTATTCTTAAGAATACCATTCACTATTTCACGATCGTATCCCTTTCCCGCTTCTATTAGCCTAGTATCCTCCGTTTCTTCTCTCTTACAAACAATTTCAATAGAAAAATCATTGGTTTCAGAAATGGGATTTATGAGCTTTTCTAGAGAACGCTTTAACTCCAAAATATGCTTTCTAGTCCAGGGAGTTTCCTCATCGTGAAGCCCAGTAATCTCGATGATAGTTCCATGGCTCTCTTGTAAAGGGAATACGATAGGGCTATTTACTACTTCATGACCGACATTAACTTTTGCAAATTCTATCTTTTGATCCTTCTCAAATTTCTCCCAGTCAACGAGGATACGTTCTACAATATGACTATCTTTGCTGCACGTTGTCATGGTCATAAAACGCCCGAGTCTATCACACGAAAAACGTCCAATACCTTTTGCTCCAGCATAGTATCTTTTTATCTTATCTCTGTATGATAGCTGCTTTTCTTCCCCTGCTCCATCTTTCTTTTCAGAATAACCCACAAAAAGCCATTTGTCACGGATTTCTTCAAAGGTCATTCCTTTACCATTATCAGCAATTGTTATTTTGTCTTCTGCAAATGTTATAACGACATTACTCGCATAGGCATCATACGAGTTCTTAACAAGTTCAAAAATTGCAATATTGTCACTTGTAATGAGATCTTTCCCTACAAGGTCTTTGAGGGCAGAACTAATCTTGAATTGCAGCTCGTCCATACTATATCATCTTTTTAAGAACCAATCCCGCCTGCTGAGCGAACAGCGGAGGAATAGCATTGCCCACTTGGCTGAATCTTGGAACTTCCTTCTTGCGCATGTTTCCTCCGGTGGTATATTTACTTTTGAACTCATACCAGTCAGGGAATGACTGTATTCTGGCGCACTCCCTCACGGTCAAAATTCGGGGTTCTTGATAGTGCAGGTAGTCATCTGGCATATTGGTAATGGTTGGTGCTGCAGATTGTCCATCAAGGATGAATAATCCTCGTTGCTTGATGCCCCAGGGCTCCCTGGCCTTCCCGTCAATTCGTTTTCCCTTTTCAGGATACTCTTTTATCAAGCGGTCAAACAGTGCTCGCTTCGCTGCCGTGTGTTTGGCAAAACTATGGCTATTGGGTATCGGAGACTCAATGCCAGTCCTCATATAATGCTGGTAGACTGATCTTTCCTCTCCATATAATCCAGACTTGAATCCCTTGCGGTCTGGCGTTTCCACTTCCCCATTCGAACGAAGTAAATCAGAGATGGCGTCTGCAATAGTTGTATTCGCCTTCAATCCATTCTTTGACAAGAACGCCATGCGATTATCACACAACTTATCTATAAAACTCTTTGAGATTCCTTCTTCACCATGGAGTACACCCACCAGAATAAACCTCTTTCTGCGCTGCGGTACGCCAAACTCCGAGAAATCAATCACCTGTGGACATACGTCATATCCCAACTCCCGAAGGCGATTTACAACTATGACTGAATACGGAATAGCCTTTCCATCTTCCTTCTTACCAAATGGATAAGTAAAACCCTTCACGTTTTCAAAAAGTATCAGCCTCGGCATCACCATCGAGATAAAATCGATGTATGCAAACACCAATTGATTCCGAAGATCATCTTTCACGCGCTTACCTGCCATTGAGAATCCCTGACATGGCGGTCCACCCGCCACAAGGTCAATGGTGCCGCGCAATCCCTTCAGCTCGTTTTCGTACTTTGTATTGACTTCCAGTATGTCCAGTGGCTCCTTAGGCAACCATTTGGGCCAAGCAAAGTGCTTCTTCCCATCAATCAGATTATACTTAAGAGTCTCAAATGCACATGGATTCTTTTCTATGGCAAACACACCGTGCCACCCAGCCTGATAGAGACCGAGAGAAAGACCTCCGCAGCCTGCGAACAGGTCAATTACAGTATAGTCGTTTTTCACCATAGAACTTATTAATGTACAAAAAAAACTATAAAATGATAGAAAGAATCTCCTATTCTTTGAAGAACTAAATTGTCATGCCTGCTAAACCTGATTGTATACCGCTCCACCCCTTCGTGATGATGTCGGTAAGGGTGGCGTACTGCTGCCCTTCGCTTACTCCGGCACGGTCCCACTCGTCGGTAAGTTCCTTACGCACCTCGATGCTACGGAGCCGCCGGTTAATCCATTTGTCACTGTAGCCCAAGCGGCGGTAGTCGGCATATGCTTGCTCGAAGTCCAATTCCGGGTCCTGTATCTAGTCGATATGCATGGCTACTACCGAAGCCATCCATTGTTTGAAAGGCTCGGCCTTGGGCGAAGGGATGGATTGAATCAAGCGGAAAAGTTGCTCTGTATCAGCAACATCGCTCAGACGCATCTTCCCATCAGTAGCTTGTAACTTCAAAGCGTGACAATTTGTCACGGTTTCATTTCCCTCCTCTTTCAGGCGTTGCTTCAACTTGCGCCAATACGCCGTCGCATCCTTACTTTCAGTAAGAACGCCGCACACATCCACGATGGAAAAATACCACTTCTCCTCCTGGTCGTCCCACACGGTACGAACCTTCTTCTCTTCAAATAACTGAATTTGACGCTTCTGTGTCATATTACAAGTTCCGCAAATCCTCAAACCTCCATTAAACTAAACGCCTCCTCAAACGGAATCGTCCCCTCTTTCTGCAAATGCTTCTGCCAAGCGGGCTCTTTGTGGCTCAGCTCGGAAATATCATGGGCCGAGAGGCCCTTCATCTTTGCGCAGACGGCATCAATGATTGCCCGCTCTTGCTCCGTAAAGCAGGACATATCGGCCTCTGCGGACGCGGTAAGCGCGGTGCTTTCCTGATCACGCACCAGCCTGGGTTCCGGCACGACCTCGTCAAACGCGCTATAAACTCTATCCCAACGCTGCGGGACAGGGCCAAATTCGATGGCGTTATATGCCAGCCCAGAAATAGCCATGCCGCTCTCGCGATAGGAAAGGAAGTCGATGTAGAATAGCACCTTGTTCATTTTAGTCTGGAAGACTTCGCCCATCTGTTCGATGACATAGAGTAGCAAGTTCTTCAAACGATCCGTGGATTGAGGCGCAAAACCGTTCCCAACCCCGCGACGGATACGGAAAATCCGATCGACAGCTCTTCGCTCCTCGTACCAATCAGGAATCTGATTGATTACTTCCTGGACGCGGGCCGTAATCTTCGCATACTCCCGATCGGTAAGTTGATGGCGAGAGTTATTGACCAAATCAAGAAATGTGCGCGGATTCATCGCGCTGCGAATCAACTTACCATTGCTCTCGCTGGGCACCTCGCCCAACTCATAAAGACGGTACTGATTGACACCAAATCCAAGGATGGCCGACATCTTCGTCGCGCTGAGCCCGTACTTCTCCCTCAGGGCGATAATCTCGTCCGTATACGGGATACCGTACTTAGCCCGATACTGATTGGTCACTTGGTTGAACCAGACCGTATCGCTCTCCGTCGTGGTGTACGGTTCGCCGCCTTCCTCGTCCTGAAACAAGGTGACGACACAAGGGTACTCCTCACCGCGATACGATACCGTATCGGGTTTGTAGATCACCTTGGTTGGTTTTCCTGTCATTGGACTGTTTAGTGCGTTCATCGGTCTGTTTATTTGAAAGGATACTTCAAAGGATGTTCAGCGATATGGAACGATATGCATATCGTCTGACCATTCTCATATCCTAACGTAATCTTGATATATACATCACGACCCTTGACATCCTTGCCGAACACCCACATTTCGCCATTCTTGTTCAATTCATCGATAACCGGCCCTTCGACATAATCACTAACCAGCAGGCTCTTTACTATCACCTCTCGCTGGAGTGGCGTGATATCCAACTTTAACAATGTCTCTCTGTTCTTTCCCCGGTCATCCCGAAAGCGGATCCCAAAAATCTGCGCCTTGACATTGAACTGTTCCAGAAACGCTCTTACATCTTCTTTCGTCACCATTGCTCTAATGTTTCTTTAGAGCAAAAGTACAATAATTCCCCAAAAAACCAATAAAATTAAACGATAAAGTTGCGTTTTTAATCGTTTTACAACGTTTTATCATTAACGAGGAGGTTCCACCTCCACCCAATACTCAAACCTCCACCTCTCCCCCATCTCCAACCGATGATCCAACTCCCTCTCCTCAATCTCGCCCTTGAATCCAGCGGTATCCGTAATCCCGCACCAAGGCTCCAGACAGACAAACGGGCAACCGGGCTTCGCAGGAGCCCAAAGCCCATATGCTTGGGTCTGATCGCAGCCGACCGTCAGGACCTTGCGCTTCTGCTTATCCAGGAGGGCGACGCTCATCACTTGCGAGCCTTCGAGCAGGTAGGCATCGGCATCGAAGCAGCCGTTGGTGATGGGGAGGAGGGTGCCGTCGACGGGCAGGAGGTGGGGCTTTGCAAACGGATGCCGCAGGCCGTCGATGAGGTAGTGCGTCAGCATCGGCACGACCACGTTGCCGGCGGGGTCATGGCATTCCAGGTAGCCGTGGACGGGGTCCGCGGGGTCGTAGTCCGGCAGGTTGAAGGCCGGGTGCGCGCCAATCTGGAAATGCATCGGGCGCTCGTCGCGGTTGGTGACCTCCCATTGGCAGTAGAGTCTGCGTCCATCGGCCCGGTAGGTTACGGCCAATTCATACTTGTACGGGTAGTTCTCGCGGGTGCCGTCGCCGACCATCACATAGCGCTCGCCGTCGGGGTTTTCCCCGCAGGGCTCGAACTCCGCGTCCCGGGCGAACCCGTGCTGCTTCATCACGTACTCGTGTCCATCGATCCGGAGGGTATCGCCGGCCACCTTCCCCACAATCGGGAACAGGATCGGCGCCCGCCGCCCCCAATACGCAGGATCGCCCTGCCAGAGGTATTCACGGTTGCCAAGGCGCAGGCTCTGCAACTCGGCACCGTGATTTGCTATTTGGTATTGTAACATGTCTATCCCTTTGTAGGTACGCTGAACCTCCTCGTACGATGCCAGATTCCCGATATCGTATCGTCTCCCCGGCATCTCCCACGCATGCACCTTCGTCTGCCCGCTTAGCCACGCAATAAAACTCCCGGGCGCATCGACCCCGCAACCGCCATCGATTCCAACCTTCACGAGGGGAACATCCTCGCGGCGGTATAAGTAGAACGGCGGGCAGCACCAGTGGCTCTGGGGGTCGGCGGGTTTTTCGACCATCGACAGGACCAGGTCGCGGTCATCGACGGTAGCGACGCCCGTCTTGCGGAGCTTCTCAATCGACGGTTCGTAATAGCGCATGATGCAGGTCGTGCCCTTCGAACGCGCATATTCGATAAATCGCACAAGGCTGAAATCCAGCAGGTTGTCGCCGGCGATGACCAGGAGGTCGTCGTCCAGGCCGAGGCGGTCGATGGCGAACTGGATGTCGCGGACGGCGCCGAGGCGGGTTTCGTTGGAGGT
>JAEEGL011203932.1_pt1 | contig 19809 bp, 15 predicted proteins | sample 9134231 | NCBI WGS metagenome assembly JAEEGL01 (sample SAMN16246548, study PRJNA631951) | gut metagenome | biome: gut microbiome; feature: rumen; material: fiber-attached | host: Bos | place: Iran: Karaj | collected 2018-10 | reverse complement strand
TTCCGCTCGGATCAAAAATCCAGAGCAAGCTTAATAACTGATATTTCTTTTCTTAAGAATGTTTCGTCTTTGTCGTTTATTGTTACGGTCACGCTGCTGCTGTCATAACTCTTAAGCGTGCCGGCAAACTCTTTTACTCCGTCTCTTGCCTTGAATAATTTAAGCTCTACATCCTGGCCAAGACTGTTCTCGAAGTGTCTGTCCTTTTTAAGCTGTCTTCCAAGTCCGGGACTACTTACTTCCAATGTGTATGCCTCTTCGATAAAATCATCCACATCCAAAGCATCTGATAAAGCATGGCTCACATCAACACACTTGTTGATATCAACTCCGCCTTCTCTATCAATGTAGGCTCTTAAGTACCACTCACCGGCCTCTTTGACATATTCAACATCATAGATTGATACGCCATTAGCCTCAGCTATAGGAACCAGGAGCTCTTCTGTCTTTCTTTCAATGTCGTCTTTTCTTGACATGTGTTCTCCTTTGCTGTGCAAAAGCTAGAAAATACTTGCGCATAGAAAAAGTGGACTCGCGAAAGTCCACTTCTAAACTAGCATTATCAAATGTTACTATTGACATCATAGCATTATAGCAAAATAATGTCAAACACATAACCAATAAAAAAATCCGCATCATACGATGTGGACTTCTTTCGGGTTGGGCTGTTATTAAACAGTCAGTACCTCGTAGCGGAATCGAACCGCTGATTCTGCCGTGAGAGGGCAGCGTCTTGACCGCTTGACCAACGAGGCTTGTTTTGTTTGTCGCTGCCGTACCGCGGCGACTTGTTTATATTATCCCATACCAAACAAAAATGCAAGTACTTTTTTAAAAAAAATTTAAAAATCGTTATTATGGATATTTTTTCACTAAAAAGGACACCCTGTTACAGGTGCCCCAATCAAGCTATAAACGTCATAAATCCAGTATTTATCAATGATTGTTCATTATGGATTAACTATATTTCTAGCCTCTCCTCTTTGCCATGCCTGAACATTCTTTTTTACCTCTTCAAGGCAACGTTTTCTGGCTTCTGTACTTGCCCATGCCATATGAGGAGTAATAAACAGCTTGCCACTGTCCTGAATTTTTATTAGCGGTGAATCTTTTGCCATAGGTTCAGGATTTAATACATCAAGTCCTGCTGCCGCTATCTTTTCCTGCACTAGTGCTTCATAAAGATCCGCCTCACTGACAACTGCTCCTCTTGCTACATTAATGAGAATTGCATTTTTCTTCATCTTATCAAACGCTTCTTTGTTGAAAAGATTTCTTGTTCTGTCGCTAAGAGGACAATGAATGGATATGACATCACTTCGGGATAAAAGCTCATCAAACTCAACTCTTTCGTAATCAGTACAGCTACTGTTACCTGATGCGGAATAAAAAATAACTTTGGCACCAAAAGCTGTAGCTATTTGAGCCACCTTTCTTCCAATATTTCCCATTCCTACTATTCCATAGGTCTTACCATCAAGTTCATTAAACGGAATATCAAGACAGCAAAAATGTGACTGATTGGCATACTTGCCACTCTTTACAAACTCATCATAGTATCTGGAATTTTCCATTAAATAAAACAGCATAGAAAAAGTGTGCTGAGCTACTGACATAGTTGAATAATTAACTACATTGGCAACTTTAACCCCATGTCTGTTACATGCCTCTATATTGGCATTATCAAAACCTGTCGCAAATTCACAGATAAGCTCAAGGTCCGGCGCCGCATCAAGAATCTTGTCTGAAATAGCGCTCTTATTTATCATAAGAACTTTAGCTCCCTTGAGTCTTTCAGCCGCATTGTCATCTGTTATCTTGTCGTCGTAGTATGTACAATCTCCAAGTTCATCAAAGATTGTATAATCCATATCTGATCCAACGCTGTCTGTGTCCGCTACTACTATTTTCATACCAAGTAATCTCCAATCAACTTTTATTATAATATGGAAACACCGTTTATTTTGTTTCCTTATTCCTCCGAATAAATCTTGGGTTTTCCCAGATAATATCCCTGCGCAAGATCTATTCTCATATGTTTGAAATAATCATACTCTTCCTTGGTTTCAATACCTTCAGCAAGAATCATTATATCCCTGTCCTTAAGTTCCTCGATTATCTCTTTAACTGTATGTTGCTTGTTAAAATCTTTATCCACATCTGACACGTATCTTCTATCAATTTTAACCAGATCAGGTCTGTAAAAATCAAGACATCTCCTATCAAGATTACTTCCGGTACCAAAATCATCTATAGCGATAAGCGGCTCTGCCCCTTCTATATTAAAAGCAGCTTTTTTCATTTCCCAGGCATACTTTTCAAGTCTCGTATACTCAAGCACTTCATAAATCAGACGATTTTTCATAACCTCTCCTCCAAGAGCTGCTACCTCTTTGGTCTGCTTAATCCGCATACATACCGAAGGGAAAGAATTTAAAAATATTTTACCCTCTAGTCCCGCTTCCATAAAACATTTAACACCGTAATAATTTGTTATTTCTTCTATACGATACAGCATATCCATATCGTCTACTAGTTTTATGAAATCTGAAGGAGTAAAAGGATATGGCCTCATAAGAGCTTCATATCCATATATTGAATCATCAGATAATCTATAAATTGGTTGATAAGCAAACTTTATTTCCCAGGGATTCTTTAAAAGGTGCTCAACCTTCAAACGATCTTTATTCATTCCAACTATTTCTCATACCAAAAAAACTATCCACCATAACATGAAAACATTTGAAAATATAACAGTTTTTTAAACATAAATCAAGAACAAACTTATTAATCTGATCAAGCTAAATACTGTCAAAGTTTTCTCTTAAATGAAGTTTTTGGATATAGAGAAATGGAACCAGAAGCATAACTTCTGGTTCCAACAATCATTTCAGTTTAAACTTACCAACTACATCTGACAGGCTTCTCGATATTTCCTGCTGACGAACAGACATATCAGAGACGTTATCTACAACTCCCGATACAGTATTAACTGTATCAGTTATCTCCGAGCTTCTTGATGCAGTATCCTGCGTAGATTCAGTTATATTTTGAATAGCTGAACTAACTTCATTCATAGCTCCCTTTATGGTTCCTACCATTTCGGCAATTGAAGTAGACTGTCTTCCAAAGGATTCTGCATCATTTCCATATTCCTGAGCAACATTTACAAAATTATCATAATCTGATTTAACAGTCTCATTTAGGAAGATAATCAGTTCATTAGTTGCTGTCAGGAGGTTTGAAAATGCACCCTGAACATTGTCAACAGTTCCCTGAATCTGCCCTACGGCCTCCGCCGTTTCACCTGCAAGCTTATTGATTTCAGATGCTACAACAGCAAATCCTTTTCCGTGAACACCTGCTCTTGCTGCCTCAATTGAAGCATTCAAAGACAAAAGATTTATCTGGTCTGCTATTTCTGCAATAGAATCTGCTAGAGATCCGATTTCTTTAACAACCTCTGCCTGCTCATTTGCCTGCTCAACGTCTCTTTCTCTTTCTGAAGCTATAATTGTAGCATTTTCACTTGCTTTTCTTGACCTTTCTTCTATGCTTGAAGCCTTTTTCCGGATTTCATCAGCTTGCAGTCTGGTTTCATCAGCATGTGCAGACAGCATCTGCACTGAAGCATTAACCTCTTCTATAGAAGCATTAACTTCCTCTGTTGCTGCTGAAGCACTCATCATCGCATCATTTACGCCCGTCATATTATTTCTTATCAATTGGAAATCACTTGTAAGTTGTTCTGCCATTTTTCCAAGATTTGAGGAAGCATCCCCAATTCTGTCAGATTCCTCAGAGACCTGTGTTATAACGGATTTATTACTTTCATACATATTATTAAGCGATAATGACATCTGTCCAAGCTCATCGTAGCTTCTTGTATATATCTTATTGACTGTAAAGTCTCCTTTTGCAAGACAACCAGCAAATTCCTTTACCCCATTGACATTTTTAACTATCGATAAAGAAAGCCCTACTATTATAGCCATGCAAATAACAAGAGCAATAACACCTATTATAATAAGGAACAACCTGATTGAATTAACGCCGGCTTTCATTTCATTTTCCTGAAGGGTTACAGCAAGCTTCCATCCCACTTCCGGAACCGTTCCGTAGAACAGAAAGTACTTGTCTCCATCCTTAGTAAACGAAGTAACACCTGTTTCTTCAGACATTATTTTAGAGCTCACTGCCGCCAAAGAAGCATTGTTGTCATTTGCAATATTTACTCCGGATGATATTTTTTCAGATTCAACATCGTATAAATAAACTCCTTCCGAATCAAGCAGTATTGGGAATGAATTACGGCCAAGTGATATGTCGGATACCATGTTTTGTATAGAATCCAGATAAGTATCAACTGTAATGCATCCCGAATAATAGCCTGCAACGTCATAGATTGGAGCAGAGCATGTTGCCATAACCTTCCCACTGGATTCATCATAATAAGGATTTGTAATGTTTGACTGCCCTTCTGAGAGAGATGAAGCCACTATATAGTATTCCTGATTAAAATAATCATATTCTTCACTGGAATACTCATCAGTATATGTTATTGTATTGCCATCACGATACCAATATGGACCGGCATAATTCCTATGCTCATATACTCCCTTTTTAAACCATATACCGGAACCTGCTATAACATCATTTGACAAAACAGCTTTTTTAAAAATCGCCTGATAAACATCAAGATCCGTTGAACTGTACGTTCCGCCAACTGTATTAGCTAAAGTCGTAGCTGTTGACCTGAGAGTCATAAGAGTTGCATTTATATCATTTACCTTGGCAACAATAGATTCTTCGGCTTTCTGTGTTGTCAATTCTTCAATTGACTCTGATGATTTGCTTACACTTACAGCTGTTACAAGTATCAACGCCAGAGCAACAGCAGGTATTATTCCAAGAATCATCTTTGCTGCCAGATTCATTTTCTTAAACATAAAGTACCTCCTCCTTACTCTTCTACAAATGGCTCTCTGCCAAACTGAGGATCATTATTTCCCGAGTCTGTAATAAACATCTCAAGCATATTTATAGGATCATTAAAATCCGCAAGCCAACCTTCTCTCGCTACATCATAATTTCCGTCTTTTCTATTCTGCTGGAAAATATTCCACTCCTGTTTCACTATAGTCATATCAATTCCTATTTCAGCCAGATCTCTCTTAATAGCCTCTGCTACAAGAACATGTGATTGGCTGTCATTGGTCAAAAATTCAAAAGCTATCGGAGTATCAGAAGAAAGCTTTCCATCCGAACCAAATTTATACCCGGCTTCTTCCAAAAGAGTTTTTGCTTCCTGAACTGTAGCGTCAGTTTTATCAGAAGGATAATACCCTGTAGATGACGAGTCCGGGAATGAATATTTATCATCACTTGATTTAAATACTCCTCCATTTCCATCAAGCATACCTTCAGGAATAAAAGAAGTTGCAACAGTCTGACCTGTCTGTCCAATATTTTCAACTATATATTTTCTATCTACCAAAAGACCTATCGCCCTTCGCATTGCAGCTGCCTGAGTTGAAGTCTTTCCATCAAACAGATGACTGTTAACATTAAAAGCAAAATAGTAAGTCCCAAGATTCGGGTCAATATGAAATTCCGGATCTTTGGAAGATATAAAACCTGCTATTTCTCCTGTTGGTACTGAATCAGCAAAATCAATTTCTCCATTTTTATATTCATTAAATATTACTTCTTCATCAGTAGAAAGGATAAACACAAGCTCATCTAAAAGAACATTTGAGGCATCATAATAATATGGATTTTTTACATATACCATCCTTACACCAGGCTCCCAGGATTGTAATGTAAAAGCTCCACTTGCAACAAATCCGGCATTCTCAGCCCATGCTCCGGGGTTCACGCCGTCAGGATCAGCGGCTTCAACAGATGGCTGATGAACCGGGAAGAATATCGGGAAAGCCATAAGATCTAAAATATATGCACATGGAGAGGTCAAAGTAAACGTCAGTGTTGTATCATCTATTGCCTTAGCTTTTACCTTGCCATCATCATATCCCGCGAAGTTACTGAACATATATGCATAATCTGCACTTAATGAAGATGAAACAGCTCTATTCCACGAATAGACAAAATCAGATGCAGTTAATGGAGAACCATCTGACCACTTAAGATCATTTTTTAAATGAAACGTATAAACAAGGCCATCTTCTGTTACCTCATAGGGATTTTGTTCATCAGCAAGCGCCGGTATACATTCACCTTCCGCATTATATGTATATAACCCCGCAAATGTATTGGCAACAAGGCAAGCGCCATCTACAGACGAATTGAGGGCAGGGTCAAGATATGTAGGGTCAGAGGAAAGGCTTACTCTTAAAATATTATCAGAAGCTCCTTTGGCATACATAAAATACTTCGTTCCAAAAAGTGATGAATATATGCCATCAATCGTTTCTTTCTGAAGGTAAGGATCATTGTAATAATATAGCGGTACCACAGCTCCGGTAGACATAAGGATATCCTCAGCCCGGTGCATCATAGCCTCGCGCTCACTATAATCTGTTGTATTTTTTATATTAAAAATTAACTGATTATACTCTATCCAATCCGGTGCAGCACTGTTATGCACAGAATTAGTTAATGTGGTCGGCCAGGCTAAGTCAGTTGCAGCATTTGCGCCTGCAGATATTTCATTTTGGGCCTGATCTTCAACTTTGTACGCATTTGATGCTTCATCAGCCTGCTTTCCACATCCCACAATTACGCTTAGTGACATAACTATTGCAATAACACAGGAAAGAAATCTGTTTTTCATCGCATTACCTCCTTTATGGCTTGCATATATATACACTTAAACTTTACCAAATATAGAGTATATTTCTACGGGGTATAGATTAAAATTCTATTAATTTTTCATAGTAAAAAGGCCATAGCCAACTCTGGCTACAGCCCTTACAATTATCCTCTATTCATCATCAATCCATTATTGACCTTAAAGCACTTGAAAAAGCGCTTATATAACAAAGACTTATAAGACATCCCCCAAGAATATCTGTAAACCAGTGCACACCGCAAACCAGTCTTCCCACAACTGTAAGACCAATAATAACCAGACAGGCAACTTTGCATATCTTTACAACATTCTCATTCTTGATGTATTTATCAAGAACATACATCAGTGTTCCAAATATAGTTACTATCAGCATTGTATGTGATGAAGGGAAAGATGCTTCTACATGCTCTGCACCTTCTTCTATGATAGGTCTATAGTTTACTACAACTTTTTCAAAAAAAGCATATGTAATAAGAACTACTGCGTAAAGTCCACCAAGGCAAAGGATTTCTCTGTCTACCTTAGCAATGTGCTTTCTTTGAATAAGCTGAATCATTCCAAAGCAAGCGAAAAGAGCTACCACAAGAAGTGCCAGTATTCCAAGAACTTCAGTAAGCTTGTACCATATCATATTGATGCCAAAGAAGTCATGAAAAAAGCCATTGATGTGTGATAGACCAATTGAAGTATCCTCCGGTCCGATAGCCGCTACATCAACTCTCCTAACAAGAAATATCAGCACCAGAAATGCCCCAAAACAGCCACTCGCAAAAACATTCTTTTCCTTACCGGTTTCCACCCTAATATTTTTTTCCATTTTGTTATTCCTCCCCTATACTGTTTATTTCATTAAATCAAAAATACTAATCTGGTTTGAATCCGGGATATCCCCAAGGAGTCCCATATTTGCCATCTTCTCAATTACTGCCTGAGGACACTTTGTCCTTTGCTTAAAGTCATCCTTAGAAAGGAATGGGCCGTCTTTTGCCGCTTCAACAATCTGATCCGCAGCCTTTTCACCCATACCATCGATACTTGTAAGGGATGGCATTATCTTATCCCCGATAACCTGGAAATCTCTGGACTTAACCTTAAATATATCAATAGGCATGAACTCTATGCCACGTTCATACATTTCCTCAACAAGACGCATATCGCCATATTCTGCCTGCTGGGCGTTTGTAAGCTCATCTTTCTTGTTGTTGTATTCACGCATTATGGCATGAAGATGATTCTCACCCTGACACATATGCTCGTAGTTAAATGCCTTTGCTCTTATACTAAACCATGCTGCATAAAAGGCCTGTGGCACATATACCTTAAAGTAGGCAATTCTCCACGCCATCATAACGTAAGCTGCGGCGTGCGCCTTAGGGAACATGTACTTGATCTTTTCGCAGGACCAGATATACCAGTCCGGTACTCCATGTTCAGTCATGTCCTTTTTCCAGTCAGGCCAGTTGCCTTCTTTGCCTTTGGCAACCTTTCCTTTACGAACAGCCTCCATAATCTTGAAGGATTCGGATTTATCAAGCCCCTTCTGAATAAGGTAGATCATGATATCGTCTCGACAACAGATACAGGTATCGATCGTAGCTTTTCCTTCCTGAATCAATGTCTGAGCATTGCCAAGCCATACGTCCGTTCCATGTGAAAGACCTGAAATTCTTATAAGGTGGGACAAGGAAGTAGGTTTAGCGTCAATAACCATCTGCATAGCGAAGTCTGTACCAAATTCAGGAAGTCCAAGGCATCCAAGCTTGGTTCCTCCAAGCTGCTCAGGCGTTACCCCAAGAGCTGTGGTATTCATGAAAAGACTCATAACATTTTTGTCATCAAGCGGAACCAGCTTAGGATCAAGTCCTGTGCAGTCCTGCAAAAATCTTATCATGGTAGGATCATCGTGTCCGAGAATATCAAGCTTTAACAGGTTATGGTCAATTGAGTGGTAATCGTAATGCGTTGTTATGGTCGCTGTAGTCATATCATTGGCCGGATGCTGAACCGGACAGAATGAATTGATATCCTCTCCCACAGGAAGAACAATGATTCCTCCGGGATGCTGACCTGTACCACGTCTTATGCCTGTACAGCCTTGCACGATTCTGTTTATTTCGCATTTTCTTTTGCTGGAGCCTATTCCGTCATAATATTTTTTGACAAATCCATAAGCTGTTTTATCAGCAAGAGATGCTATAGTTCCGGCTCTGAAGGTCTGACCGTATCCAAAAATAACTTCAGTATATTTATGCGCTTTTGACTGATATTCTCCGGAGAAGTTCAGGTCGATATCAGGCTCCTTATCTCCTTTAAATCCAAGGAATGTCTCGAAAGGAATATCAAAACCGTCCTTGTACATCATTGCGCCGCATTTAGGACAACGCTTATCCGGCATATCGCAGCCGGAATTACCACCGTATTTAAGTACTTCTTCTGAGTCAAAATCACTGTATTTGCACTTAGGGCATACATAGTGCGGGCTTAAGGAGTTAACCTCCGTAATACCCGAAGTAAAAGCGACAAAGGAAGAACCTACAGAACCTCTGGAACCTACCAGATATCCGTCCTCATTGGACTTCCACACAAGCTTCTGCGCAATGATATACATAACCGCGAAACCATTCTTGATAATAGAGTTAAGCTCTCTTTCAAGACGCTCCTTAACAATTTCAGGAAGGTCGTCGCCGTAAATCTCATGCGCTTTGTCATAACAGATCTTAGTAAGAATCTCATCACTGTTCTCAATAACAGGCGCACACTTATCCGGTCTTACTGGTGAAATACTGTCGCACATATCCAGAATCTTTCTGGTGTTGTCGATTACTATTTCCTGTGCCTTGTCTCCTCCAAGATAGTCAAATTCTGCCATCATCTCCTCAGTAGTCCTCAGGAAAAGAGGTGCCGGCTCCTCATCATTCATACCCTTTCCCGCCATGATGATTGTCCTGTAAATCTCATCTTCAGGATTTAAGAAATGGGCATCGCAAGTGGCAACAACAGGCTTATTAAACTGCTCACCCAGCTTAACAATCTCTTTATTCAGTTCTCTTATATCATCATCACTGTTTACATCTTCATATCGCTCTGAATCCACCATGAAGTGGTTATTACCAACCGGCTGTATCTCCAGATAATCATAGAAATCAACAATTCTGGCAATTTCTTCAGGTGGTCTTCCCTCAACTACTGCGCCGTAGAGTTCACCTGCACAGCAGGCACTTCCCACTATAAGTCCTTCCCTGTGCTTTATCAGCTCACTCTTTGGAATAAGAGGGAATCTCCTAAAGTAGTCAACGTGTGATTCGCTGACAAGAGTATAGAGATTAACTCTTCCCAAAGTATTTTTGGCCAGAATAATACAGTGATTAGGACGAAGATGTCTTATCATCTCTTTGGTTGGCTTACCCAAAACGTTAACATCAGTGAGGGTTACCGCTTTTTGTTCCTCCAACATAGGAAGGAATTTATTAAAGATTAAAGCTGTACACTCCGCATCATCAACAGCTCTGTGATGGTGCTCAAGTACAACGCCAAGAGTCTTGGCAACCGCATCAAGGGTATGCTTGGCCTGAAGCGGGAAAAAGTACCTTGAAAGCCACAATGTATCAACTGTTGTGTAATCTGCATCGATGCCAAGATCCTTGCAGTTCTGATTTATAAAGCTGATATCAAAACCAACGTTATGTCCTACCAGAACAGAATCCTTACAAAATTCCACAAACTTAGGAATTATTACCTCCCTGGTCGGAGCATCCATAACCATTTCGTCATTGATACTTGTAAGCTTTTCAATTCTATAAGGAATCGGAACCTGTGGATTTATGAACTCAGAAAATCTTTCAACAATTTCTCCGTTCCTTACCTTAACAGCACCGATTTCAATTATCTTATTCTTTATAGGAGAAAAACCTGTAGTCTCAATATCAAATACTACAAAGCTGGTATCTCTGAGAGGCTGTCCCTTATCATTTACAACAATCTCTTTTAAGTCATCAACAACGTAAGCCTCTACACCAAGAACCAGTTTAAAGAAATCCTGTCTTTCGATAGGTGGTTCTCCAGCTTCTTTTCTTCTCTTTTTCTCATCGCCAAAAAGATCTTCCCAAACGTGATTGGCATCAGTAAGGGCCTGAACTACGCCGTGGTCTGTAATGGCAATTCCCGGCATTCCCCACTTATATGCCTGTTTAACAATATCTTTCACCTCTGAAACACCATCCATATCACTCATCTTGGTATGGCAATGAAGCTCAACTCTTTTTACTTCTGCTTTATCAACTCTCTTAGTTGTAAAATCAGGAATTTTCTTAACACCGACAACAGACTGAAGTGAAAGCTCGTGATCGAACTTATCTACAGCAGCTATCGCCTTTATCTTAAGAAATGCACCGGGTTTGATGTCCTTTGTGATATCGGGAACATCCTCTGTTTTTACAAACATCTTTACTGTAATTGAATCAGTAAAATCAGTGATATCATAGATAAGAATGCTCTTTTCGTTTCTGATATCTCTTTGCTCAAATGCTGTAACTTTACCGTGAACAGTAACTTCGCCAAGCTCTCCGATAAGGTCAGAAAGCTTCATTGTCTCATCGTCAAAGTCACGTCCGAATACCACATCCGGATTGTCACTTCTCTTATAGCTGCTACCAAAATCACTTTTCTTGGGTGTCCATTTTCCTTTTGAAAAGCTCTGAGAACCAGCAGATTTATTAGCCTCCCCTGCATTTTCGGTTTTACCGGCAGGTGTACTAACTGATGTTTTAGCTTTTTCAGCCTCTTTTTCTGCTTTCTTTTCCTGAGCTTTGATCTTTTTCTCTTCTGATTTCTGTTCAAAAGCTTCAAGTTTAGCAGCCATTTTAAGAGATTCAGTGGTGTAATCAGGCTCTTTATCTTCCTTTTCAACCTCAATAAACTCAGGAGAAATAGCCACAGAAAGACCGCAGCGCTCATTTATTATCTTCGACAGTACTCTAATAAGATCAGGAGCTTTTTTCTGACCAACAACGGAATTCTCAAGCTGAATAACAAGATTATCGCTATCAGGATAAGCAAAAGAAGCAGCACGAAAAAGACTATACTCCATATGGTCATAGTCTTTTAATTCCATCTCTATGCTCTCGCGATAGATATCCATTAAATTTTGTGGTGTATACTGTGCAGATAAGCTGAACTTTTCGTATATCTTGATTGTAAGATCCTGTCCACCGAATAACTGCTTTTTTATACCTGTTTCTGCCTTATAAATATCGTTCTTATCTATAAGCGTATTACTGGAAATATATATCCTGATAAAATCCTGCTTTCTTGTGGTGGAAACCTTCTCCACCACAGTCTGCTCCATGATCTCCTTAGTGTGGTCATCAAGCTTTAAGGCAGGAAAAACATCGAAAAACTTCTTCCCCATTGTTACCTCAAACTATATTATCAAGTTCTAAATACTAATGAAGTTCTGCTCTCGGCTATTGCCTCGCCAGAACACGTTCGAACTAGACTCGATAAAACCTCGTCACGTTCTCTCAGCCCAATTATCAAGCTCTTCTTTGAGAACAGCCAGTAGCTGGTCTTCAGGAACCTTCTTTATAATTTCACCTTTCTTGATAAGAAGACCTTCTCCGTCGCCACCGGCAATTCCTATATCTGCCTCTTTGGCTTCTCCGGGTCCGTTTACAGCGCAGCCCATAACTGCAACCTTAATATCAAGCGGGTATTTCTGAACCATTGTCTCAACCTGGTTTGCAAGACCAATAAGGTCTATCTTGGTTCTTCCACAGGTAGGACAAGATACAACTTCTATGCCGCCTTTTCTTATATCAAGAGTTCTAAGAATCATCTTGGCTGTCTTAATCTCTTCTACAGGATCACCTGAAAGAGAAACTCTTATAGTGTCTCCAATGCCTTCATTAAGAATAATGCCAAGGCCTACTGAAGACTTGATATTGCCGCCATAAACTGTTCCCGCCTCAGTAATTCCTACGTGAAGAGGATACTTGCACTGTTTAGCAAGAAGCTCATGAGCTTTAACACAAAGCATTACATTTGAGGATTTGATGCTGACAACCATGTTGTCATAGCCAAGATCTTCAATAATGCTTACCTTGTCGATAGCGCTCTCAACAAGTCCCTCGGCAGTTACACCGTGGTATTTCTCTACAAGCTGTTTTTCAAGCGAACCGCTGTTTACACCTACTCTTATAGGGATGTTTCTTTCTTTTGCACAGGAAACAACCGCAGCAATTCTTTCTTTTGAACCGATATTACCAGGATTGATTCTGATCTTGTCAGCTCCGTTCTCCATAGCTGCAATAGCCATCTTGTAATCAAAATGAATATCTGCAACAAGCGGAATAGAAATCTGCTTTTTAATTTCTTTTATGGCTTTAGCTGCTTCCTCATTGGGAACTGTGCATCTGATGATCTCACATCCTGCCTCTTCAAGACGTTTGATCTGTGCGACTGTTCCAGCCACATCCTCAGTTCTTGTATTAGTCATAGACTGAATTAAAATCGGATTACCACCACCGATAACTCTGTCACCTATATGCACAACCTTCGTATTATCTCTGTACGACATGTTGATCTCCTTTCACTGTGAACAACTCAAGGCAATATATTTCCTTCACTTCTCTTTTGAAATGAACTAGTTTTACCTTGTGAACTTTGTAATATCATTAAACAGCACAAATACCATCAGACAAAGAAGTGCCACCATACCGATCATGTGAACGAATCCTTCTTTTTCCGGTGGAACCGGCTTTCCAAATATCACTTCTATAAACTGAAATACAAGTCTTCCACCATCAAGAGCAGGGAGCGGCAAAAGATTCATGACTCCCAGGTTAACGGACAAAAGAACTGTCAAAGACATCATAGTTAAAATAACCGCGGATATTCCGTAAGGTCTGACCTCTTCATAGGCATCATCCACTATCTTGACCATACCAACAGGACCAGAAACATCATCCGCTGAAAGTCTTCCTTTAATCAAAAGAGCAAGGCTTCTGTAAGTAGTCTTGAAATAGTAACGAACCTCATACCAGGCATATTTCAATGCAGCAGCGCCCTTTATCTCACCATACTCACCAAGATAAACTCCCATGAAGTATCTTCCGGCTTCTTCACTGTATTTTGGTAAAAGAGTTGTCTCATGAAGCTCTCCGTCTCTCTCATATACAATGTCCATTGGGGAGCCTTCAGCAAACTGAGAAATAAGTGTAACTTCTCCTGCCATATATACCTTTTCACCATCAACACTGATGATCTTGTCCCCGGGCAAAAGACCTGCCTCCTGAGCAGCAGAATCCTCAGTAAGCTGATTTATTACAGGAAAGTTCCAGGCTGAAAAACTTACCAGAATCACTGCAAGCAGATATGCGATTATGAAATTTGCAAAGGGTCCGGCAAAAAGAGTTGCTATTCTTCTCCAGACAGGAGCATTCAAAAATGAATGCTCATCATAAGTTTCTTTTTCCTCTGCTACAGGGTCCATTCCGTCAAATACGCAGGCGCCACCGATAGGCAGAAGCTTTATGCTATATAAAGTATCACCTTTTTGCTTTTTCCAAAGTGTCGGTCCCATTCCAACAAAAAACTCATTTACTCTGATACCGCCGGACTTGGCAATAATGAAATGCCCGAATTCATGGGAAGTTACCAAAATTCCAAAAATAATAAAGAATATTATTACACTAATGATCATATATTATACTTTCCTCCAAGGAAGTCATATGTTTCCTTTTCTGCCATAAGAATTGCATCCACATCTGGATTGTCTATTCTTGTGTGATGCTCCATGGCTTCCTCTATCATATCGTAGATTTCAAGGTAACGAATGTCTCCCTTTAAAAATCTGCGAACTGCCATCTCATTGGCAGCATTAAATACAGTAGGCATGCTGCCTCCTGCGTAAGCTGCATCAAAGGCAAGTTTAAGACCTCTGAAGGTATCTGTATCAGGCTTTTCAAATGTCAGGCTTCCAAGCTCTAACAAATCAAGTCTCTTTTCCGCCATAGGTCTTCTGTCCGGATAAAAGAGTGCATACTGAATAGGAAGCTTCATATCAGGAACACCAAGCTGTGCAATAACCGCACCATCTACATACTGAACAGCACTGTGCACTATGCTCTGAGGATGAACGAGCACCTGAATATTATCAAGGCTTACATCAAAGAGCCATCTGGCTTCCATAACTTCAAGTCCCTTATTTACAAGAGAAGAAGAATCGATTGTTACCTTTGGTCCCATGTCCCAGTTAGGATGCTTTAAAGCATCAGCAGCAGTCATGTTCTCAAGTTCGCTTCTCTTCTTGCCTCTGAATGGTCCGCCGCTGGCTGTCAAAAGAATCTTCTCTACCTTGTCCTTGGGTTCTCCGTTAAGTGACTGGAAAATAGCACTATGCTCAGAGTCTACAGGAAGAATCTTTACACCCTTTTGTGCTGCAAGAGGCATAATAATATGGCCTGCACATACCAATGTTTCTTTATTGGCAAGAGCAATATCTTTACCGCTCTCAATCGCTTTTATTGTAGGCCTTATTCCAATCATACCTACAACTGCAGTAAGTACAGTATCAGCTTCCGGTACGGAAACAATTTCCAAAAGGCCATCCATGCCGCTTAATACTTTTATTCCAAGATCAGAAATCTTTGTCTGCAGCTCTTTTGCCGCAGCTTCGTCGTACATGCAAACATACTTTGGCTTAAATTCTCTGACCTGCTTCTCAACCTCCGATACTCTTGTATTGGCAGCAAGTCCCACCACTTCAAGTTCATCAGGATTATTCCTGACAACATCAAGCGTCTGTGTTCCTATTGATCCAGTGGATCCCAGTAAAACGATTTTTCTATTCATAAATTACCCATCTTTCTTATATCAAAAATTAAACATAAGTAGTATAACACTAAGTAAGTTTTTTTCCTATTACAGAATAAAGAGTCTCCTTCTACCGCATAAAATCAATGATACAAAAAACACCAGATATCCCCAAGGGAACATCTGATGTTCTATATACTTAAATAATTTAAAGAATAACCGGAAGTGCTACTGATACAAGGAAGTATATACATGGTATTACGAAGATCACACTGTCAAATCGATCCATAATACCTCCGTGCCCCGGAATAAGATTACCGTAATCTTTAATATTGTGATCTCTCTTTATTCCAGAAGCAAGTAAATCTCCGAGCTGAGCAATGATACTTCCTATAAAAGTTATTAACATAAGCAGGTAAATAACACTTATATTGTGGGTTTCATGGCTATAAATAATATAACCGAAAATCGCACCAACTATAACAGAACCAAGCACTCCACCTAAAGCTCCCTCAATGGTCTTCTTAGGCGAAAGAACCGGTGCCATCTTGTGTTTTCCAAATGCTCGTCCCGCAAAGTATGCACTTGTATCGCACACCCATGCTATGAATGGTATCCAGGCAAAAAACTGTCCATATGGCCTCAATCTAAGCAGGTATACGAAAGACATATTAACCGGTGCATACACAAAACAGAAAAATGCTGCCATTGCCTGCATTGCCTTAAACTTAGGAAAATTAAGAACATAGCAGACCATAAGTAAAAAGAATGCGAACATTACGGAAAAAATATAATATTTGTGACTTCCAACTAAAATCATCTGCGCATAGTGAACAATGATAGCTATATAACCACAAATCTCCAACGCATTAAATCTTACATTTTCCTGATGCACACCTGTAGCTTTGGTCAGTTCATAATAACTGATCAGAGAAACTGCAAAAAGAACTGCCGCAAGAAGATAACCTCCGGGAATAAGAACTCCCGCCAAAACCAGTGCAATGACAATTCCACTAATAACCCTTGTCTTCAAGTCTTCAGACCTCCAAACTTTCGGGTACGATTGCCGTAAGATTCAACAGCCTTTTCCAATTCAGCCTTATCAAAGTCCGGCCATGCAACCGGAGTATAATAAAACTCAGTATATGCGCACTGCCACAATAAGAAATTGGATAGACGCTGCTCATTGCAGGTTCTGATCATAAGATCAGGATCAGGCAAAAAATCTGTATCCAGATTCTCTGCTATCATAGCCTCGGTAATTTCATCCGGATTTATTTCTCCTCTTTGTACCTTTTCTGCAATCTTTTTACATGACCTTCTTATTTCATCTCTACTGCCATAATTTATAGCAATAGTAAATGTAAGTCCGGTATTTCCGGCTGTTGCCTCTTCCATTTCTCTGATTGCTTCCTGTATATCTTCAGAAAGTGCACTTCTATCACCGATAACTCGACAACGAACATTATTTTTCATGGATTTTTTAATGCTGGTCTTAAGGTATTTTCGAAGAAGTGTCATAAGCGCAGACACTTCCGCTTCAGGCCTGCTCCAGTTTTCAGTAGAAAAAGCATAGACTGTAAGATACTTAATACCAAGATCTCTGGCATTTACCAATGTATCTTCTACAGCGTCTGCCCCTTTCATATGCCCATAATTTCTAGGCATTCCTTTTGCTTTTGCCCAGCGTCCGTTTCCATCAAGAATAATAGCCACATGTTGTGGAATATTTTTTTCTTCCATTTTTTTACCCATATACGACATTGGAACTATTCGTCAAACGGAATAGTTCCATAATAAATCAAACTGTCATTATTTCCTTGTTTTTCTCTTCTACAGCCACGTCAATATCTTTGATGAACTTATCTGTGATCTTCTGAAGTTCATCGTTAAGATCATTGATCTCATCCTCAGATACTTCTGAGCCCTTAAGCTTCTTAAGAGCGTCATTGCCGTCACGTCTTACATTACGTACAGCAACCTTAGCATCCTCGCCCTTTTTCTTGATATCTTTTGCAAGCTGTTTTCTGCGTTCCTCTGTAAGCTCAGGGAAAACAAGTCTGATAATTGAACCATCATTACTTGGATTAATACCAAGGTCAGATGTCATAAGTGCTTTTTCAATATCCTTGATAAGAGCCTTATCCCAAGGTGCAATCTGAATAATTCTTGCCTCAGGAACTGAAACATTACCAACCTGGTTAATAGGTGTTGGTGTTCCATAATAATCTACCTTTATCTTATCAAGTACATGTGGGTTTGCTCTTCCTGCACGGATAGAAGCAAGATCCTCCTTTAAGAAATCAAATGACTTTTGCATTTTGTCATTAAACTCTTTTAACTTTTCGTTCATACGTTATCTCCTTAAAATATAGTATTAACAAACAGTAACTGTTGTTCCATTGAAATCGCCATCTGCGGCCTTTACAATACTGTTCTCTTCCTGAAGAGCAAATACTCTCATTGCGATCTTATTGTCTCTGGCCAAAATTGATGCTGTCATATCAACAACCTGAAGGTTCTTGTCGATGACTTCATCAATAGAAACTGTATCATATCTCTTAGCATCAGGATTCTTGGCAGGATCTGCATCATAAACTCCATCAATAGCTTTTGCCAAAAGAATATAATCAGCCTCAACTTCAATAGCTCTAAGAACTACACCTGTATCTGTTGAGAAATATGGATGACCTGTTCCTCCTGCAAAAAATACAACCATTCCCTTTGCGAAGTATTTGTTGGCTCTGTCCTTAGAAAAGAGCTTTGTGAATGAACCACATTCAAAAGGTGTGAGAATGTTAGTCATCATTCCTTCGCTTCTGAAAATCTCAGAAACATATATACAGTTCATGATTGTAGCAAGCATACCAATCTGGTCAGCTTTTACACGGTCAATACTCTCGCTGCTACGACCTCTCCAAAAATTACCGCCTCCGATAACGATACCAACTTCTGTACCCTTATCTGTAAGCTGTTTAACCTGAAGCGCTACCTTTCTGACTGTTTCTTCATCGAAACCGGTCTTTTTGTCACCAGCAAGTGCTTCGCCACTAAGCTTTAATAATATTCTCATAATTTCTCCATTACATATATTTTAATCAATAAATAATTATCTGTTTTTAAGTCCTTCGAAGAACTCTGATGGATTAACATCAGCATATGTCTGTGAGCACATACCTTCGATAACAGCACCATTGTTGATCTGTACTGACTGTGACTTAATGTTACCCATTACGATAGCTGTTGTATCAAGGACAACTGGTCCGTGTACATCGATGTCACCCTTTACAGCACCTGCGATAACAGCACTTGAACCAAAAATGTTACCAACTATAACTGTGCTCTGTCCAACCTTTACGCTGCCCTTACTCTTAACTTCTCCGGTAATTCTTGCAGATTCAGCATAAATCTCTGCCGCTTCTGAATCTCCAACGATTTCTCCGGTTACATTGAGCTTACCAAGTGTCTTAATATTACCTGTAACCTTTCCTACAAGATCCAAAGAACCTGTTGTCTGGATATCACCTGTAATATACATTCCCTCAGTAATGCTAGCTACTTCGTCAGTTGGTGTCTGCTGTTCAAAATCCATAATTCCATTTCCCCCATTATTTGTATTATTTACAGAAACCTGTGGTTCTGTATTGTACACATAGTCATTTGTTGAAGCTACAGGCTCAGAATAAACCGGTGCAGGTACAGGCTCAGGCTCTTTAACCTCTGCTGCAGTCTGCTCTTCAATCTTCTGCTCCAGCTCTTTTACTTCATCAAGTGAATCAATTTCCTCAACTTCTTCTACTGAAGATTCAGCCAATCTCTCTAAAGCACTAATCGGCTTTACTGTCTCTGTCTCATTCTCAGATACTTCAGGTTCTTCAGCTTCAACCTCTTCTGTTGCTTCTTCCGGTTTAACGTCATCGAGTGAAATATCATCTATGCGGTCAAGCATACTGCTGATATCTACCTTTCCGACATTTTCCCCCTTTTCGTTATCAAGACCTGTTGTGTCTTCAAGCTTATCTTCAGGCATCAGAGTATTAACTGCCTGAGAAAGATCGCTCTTTAACTCAGAAAAAAATCCCATCCTGATATCCTCCATTCGCACTTTTTTTCTTTAAATTATTTTTTGATATGTTGAACCGGAACCGTATCCTCGGTTATCGGTACTATCACTGTATCATCCATTG
>JAEEGL010873811.1_pt1 | contig 19809 bp, 14 predicted proteins | sample 9134231 | NCBI WGS metagenome assembly JAEEGL01 (sample SAMN16246548, study PRJNA631951) | gut metagenome | biome: gut microbiome; feature: rumen; material: fiber-attached | host: Bos | place: Iran: Karaj | collected 2018-10 | reverse complement strand
TCAGTCAGGAGGCAGAGGCAGAAAGGATCACCTTTTTTATTCGCCAAAGGGCGGGATATACATGAGCGTGATCCTTAGGCCTGACAGGATACCCTTTGATAAAAGTGATATAATCACGGCCTATGTGGGTATCTCGGTGTGTAAGGCCATAGAGAGCCTGACCGGCAGAAGACCCTATATACAGGGGATCAACGACTTGTACATAGACGGCAAAAAGATATGCGGTATACTTATCGAATCGGGAAGTGAATTTGACAGCGGGACTTTGCAGTGGATAGTCGCCGGTATAGGGATTAATTTTGACTCTGATATAAAGGTGTTCCCGGGGGAGCTTAAGGATACGGCAGCAAGTCTGTTTGACCCGGGAAAAGGACAGATATCAAAAAACCGTCTGATCGCAGCGATCATTAAGAATATCTGCATGATTGAAGAAGTTGATGAGAAGAGTGTTATGAAGGAATACACCGGGTGGAGAATTGCAGATAATGACTGATGAAATGTAAAAACCGGAAATAATTGTCAACCAATATATAAAAATAAGTTGACAATATGTCCCGGTTTTGTTATACTGCGATCATGAAAACATTGAATCTTGTATATATTGCGATTGGAATCGCGCTTATAACAGTATGCTCATGGATAACCATTCCCATGACAGTCCCATTTACTCTGCAGACGTTTGCGGTATTTGCAGTGCTTCTCATACTGGGAGGAAAGAAAGGGACCATAGCGACCCTTGTATACATACTCATGGGAGCGATAGGGATTCCGGTTTTCTCCGGCTTTAAGGGTGGTATCGGCGCGATCCTTGGCAATACCGGTGGATATATAATCGGCTTTATCTTTATCGGTCTGATCTACATGGGATTGACGAAGCTTTTTGGCAAGAAATTATATGTTGAGATAGCAGCACTCGTGCTTGGACTAATCGTGTGTTACGGCTTCGGAACTGCCTGGTTTATGTATGCGTATATGAAGAATACGGGATCTGTAGGACTTATGACAGTGCTGTCATGGTGCGTATTTCCTTTTATCATTCCGGATCTTCTTAAGATGGCCGTGGCTTTTATCATCTCCAAGCGTGTCAGACCATATATATCCGATACGTCACTCGTATGAACCAGTGAAGGGGTCAAAAAAGAAGATATGCCCTAAAGATCGAAAGGAGAGGAGACGTGAGTGAGGAAAATAAAGTAAATGTGATCAATGATGACACACTGGAAGGAGTAAGCGGAGGCCTGATCTTTAACGCTTCAAATATCGCCGGAGCGGATCCGAACAACCCTTTTGAGGTGCTCGATGACAGTAATGGCCAGGTGCTTGCAAGGGCAAATTCCTATGATCAGGCGAGACGGTATGCTGAGCGTATGGGAAAATCTACTGAGTATACCGAGGATTGGAGCAGGATACAGAGGCTTAGGGGTGGCAAATGATGATCTTGGGATCGAAATGAATATCATATTCCAAAGTCGGGCCGCGGTCGTGATGACCGCGGTTCTTTTATGCTGTCAACACAATAGTAATTTGACATACAGTGAAAGCGTGGTATAAAGAAACACTAAAGGTGCTACCGATAGACGTTGCCCTTGATATTTTTGCTAAAAAAGTAACCGCGGGCTGGCTTTCGGCGCTACGTGTTTTGCAGATTTGATATAGGCAGATTTTTGTACTGACATATCAATCCCGTTCTGACAAATCAGAATGGGATTGAATTATTGTCAGATTTTTTATATAATATTTAATGCATCATTTCCGCAATAAGCATGCTTTGGGGAAGGTGATCAGATTAATTGATCATTGCCATGCCGTACAGATAATGATGAGATGGGGATTTAGTGAGACGGAAAGGAGATATGTATGGGGTTGGTTAAGACTAATGACAATTGTATCGGTTGTAATCGATGTATCAAAGCATGCAGCAGTATGGGCGCCAACGTGGCCGTAGAGAGAGACCGCAGGAATATGATCGATGTTGATCCGACCAAGTGTATAGCCTGTGGGGCCTGTCTTGACGCATGTGTGCATGGCGCCAGAGAATATGTGGATGATGTAGACAGATTCTTTGAGGATTTAAAAAGCGGCGTTAAGATATCGGTTCTTATCGCACCTGCTTTTTTGGCCAATTATCCCAATGAATATGAGAAATATCTCGGCATGCTTAAAAAGCTTGGCGTGAACCGTTTTATCAGCGTATCATTCGGCGCGGACATCACTACATGGGCATACATTAAATATATTACTGAGAATAAGTTCTATGGAGGAATATCACAGCCCTGTCCTGCGGTAGTGGGATATATAGAGCGTTTTGTTCCCGAACTTTTGCCAAAGCTCATGCCGGTGCAGTCACCGATGATGTGTTCTGCCATATATGCCAAGAAGTATATGAAGGTGAATGACAGACTTGCGTTCATCAGTCCCTGCATAGCCAAGAAGAATGAGATAGATGATCCCAATAATCACGGTTATGTATCATATAACCTTACATTTAAGAAATTGGTAGAGTATCTTAAGAAGAATCCGGTGAGCGGAGCGACTCCGTACAAGGATGAGATAGAATATGGTCTCGGGTCCATATATCCGATGCCGGGCGGACTTAAGGAGAATGTATATTGGCTGCTTGGTGAAGATGCTTTCGTGCGCCAGATGGAGGGAGAGCATCATATGTATGAGTACCTGCAGCGCAATAAGGATCGCTTAAGCCGCGGCAAGACGCCTTATCTTTTTGTCGATGCCCTCAACTGTACCAACGGCTGTCTGTACGGTACGGGTACGGATTCGCGTGAGGCAGTGAATGAGGATGTATTCATGGCCATTCAGCGGATCAAAAAGGACAGTAAGAATGAGTCCAAGAAGTCTGCGTGGGGAAGGAACATACCGCCTGAGAAGCGTATGGAGGCTTTGAATAAGCAGTTTGACAAACTTGAACTTAGTGACTTCCTGAGAAAGTATACCGACAGAAGCAGGGAATGTGCATATAAGATCCCGAGCGATCATGAGCTTGAAGAGATATTTAAGAAGATGAGAAAGGATACGCCTGAGAAGCGTACCATAGACTGCGGATGTTGCGGATATGATTCGTGCCGCCAGATGGCTGTGGCTATATACAACGGCTTCAACCACCATCATAACTGTGTGCACTACATCAAAGATCGTGCCTATGAAGAGAAGGATCATGCGGTGGCTCTTACGGAAGAAGTTAACAGAGCGCATGAGGAGATGAAGGAAAAGAAGTCAAGACTTGCCGATGAGATCAATGAGAATTTTGATACTCTCAGAGAGTCACTGCGCCGTATCGAGACTGTGAGTCGTGAGAATTCCGCATCTACTTCCGGAATCAATAATGAGATGTCTGAAGTGGACAACTTTGCTACAGAACTTAAGGAAGTTCTTGGCACGATAGAAGGTTATCTGCAGAAACTTGAAGAGAACAATACCGATGTCATAGCCATATCATCACAGACCAATCTCCTTGCGCTTAATGCATCCATAGAAGCAGCACGCGCGGGTGAAGCGGGCAAGGGATTTGCGGTTGTGGCGGAAGAGATTAAAAAGCTTGCCGATGATTCAAAAGCAACTGCCGATGACAGTAACAGTAATAACAATGATATCAGGAGTACGGTAGAGAAGCTGATAGCCGAATCCGAGAGGCTGACAGAGATAGTGCGTCGTGTCAAGGAACGTGCTGATTATCTTGTGACGACGAGCGAAGAGACGAGTTCTTCCATAAGCGTGATGAACGATATAACCGATAATGTGGAAGATTCACTGAAACAGATACTTAGCGCCGATTAAGAGGTGCATGAGTAAATAAATCAAAGGAAAGAATTACAATGAATGAATCAAAGAAAACATTTGGGACAAGGGAGATAGCAACAACTGCAATATTGCTTGCTATATGCATAGCGAGCCAGGTATTTAAGAATTTAAGCGTCTTTATTACCGGACCGATCATCAATGCCTGTATAGTATTGGCAGTACTTTTGGTGAATCTGCCGTGTGCTTTGGCACTTTGTCTGATCACTCCGGTGACCGCGTTCTTTATTGCATCATCTCCGGTTATGCAGGCTGTTCCGGGCATACTGCCGCTTATCATGCTGGGCAATGCAGTATTGGCTGTGGCAGTGCAGTTTTGCTTCAAGCCCGCTGTCAGACAGCCCGGAAGCATCATATCCTTAAAGTCGGTGATCATGGCGTTGATATCTGCGGCTTTGAAGGGAATAGTGATGGGACTTACCATATCATTATGGCTTCTGCCGACATTCATCCCGACAGAGAGTCCGCTGCGTGCCAATATGCCGAAATTCCAGAAGATGTTCGGCGTGGTACAGCTTATTACGGCTTTAATCGGATTTGTATATGTCTTTATTCTGTTATTCCCGTTAAGAAAGACCATGGAAAGAGCAGAATAGATATATACTATGCCACATATGATCCGTACCTGATCGATCTCATAATTTGCATTTGCCAAGGAATCCTCCACATTGTGGAGGATTCCTTGCTTAACAGGCAATTTCTTTGCCACTGTCGCGTTTACACTCATCATACTGATATTGCAAAAAAGAAATGACTTCTATTTAATTGCGCAACTTTTTGTTATTATTTAACAAGAAGTAGAATTGTCTGAAATAGCGGACTTTCAGTATAATTATTTCGGATACTGTGGAAGCAGTGCGGAAGGAGATACTTATATATGGAGATGACATTCAGATGGTTTGGAACCGGACATGATACCGTGACACTTGGCCAGATCAGGCAGATCCCGGGTGTAAAAGGAGTTATCACGACTCTGTATGACAAGATGCCGGGAGAGCTGTGGACTCAGGAAGAGATAGCGGCACTCAAAAAAGAGGTTGAGCTTGAGGGACTTCATATCGCCGGTATTGAGAGCGTCAACATTCATGATGATATCAAGACGGGTTCAGGCAATCGGGATCTGTACATAGACAACTATATTGAGACACTTCGCAATCTCGGTAAAGAGGGCATACATATGGTATGCTACAATTTCATGCCTGTTTTTGACTGGACCAGAACGGAACTGGCAAGGGTAAGGCCTGATGGTTCTACAGTCATGGCGTATAATCAAAAAGCTGTGGATGCCATGATCCCTGAGAAGATGTTTGATTCAATAGCAGGAGATATGAACGGTTCGGTTATGCCGGGCTGGGAGCCTGAGAGACTTGCTCATGTCAAAGAGCTCTTTGAACAGTACAAGGATGTAACGGAAGAAGACCTGTTTAACAATCTCAAATATTTCCTTGAAAAGATCATGCCGGTATGTGATGAATATGATATCAATATGGCGATCCATCCTGATGATCCTGCTTGGAGCGTATTCGGTCTTCCACGTATCGCCATAAGTAAGGATAATCTCGTGCGCATCACCAAACTTGTGGATAATGTACACAACGGCATCACATTCTGTACAGGTTCTTACGGCTCAAGTATAGCCAACAACCTCGTTGAGACCATATGGGCACTTAAAGGCCGGATCCACTTTGGCCATATACGTAATCTGAAATTCAATACTCCCGATGATTTCGAAGAGGCTGCTCATTTATCTTCTGACGGTGATTTCGATATGTATGCTATCATGAAGGCACTGCATGATTCGGGATTCAACGGTCCGATCAGACCGGATCACGGAAGAATGATATGGGGCGAGGTAGCCATGCCGGGATACGGTCTCTATGACAGAGCACTTGGCGCTACGTACCTGAACGGTCTGTGGGAAGCAATAGTAAAGAGCAGATAAAAATATGGGGTCAGCAATGAATTACATTATAGACAAAAAAGGAATAAAAGACGGACAGATCTATATATGTGCTGAGATGTCGGCACTTCCGGGAGTCAAGCATGTGGCGGAGTGGATTGCTAATGACATGGAAGCTGTCTTTGGAGAGAAACCGGCGATATGCGGCTCCGAATGCGGAGGTACTCCCATCATATGCGCGACAGTAGGATACAGTGACATTGCGGACAGACTGCACGATGAAGGTGTGGTCTGTCTTGATGATATTAAGGGTAAAAATGAGTGTTTTATCTTCAGACCGATTCACGTTACTATGCAATCATGTGAAGATACAACAGCTCTTCTCATATTGGGCTCCGATAAGCGCGGAACCATATACGGAATGCTTCATCTGTCCGAGATCTTAGGGGTTTCTCCTTTTACAGACTGGTTGGATGTTAAGCCTCTGCCCAAGGAGAGCTTCGCGATAGATGAGTCAGATGCCATGGTATCTAAGGAGCCTTCCGTGCGATACAGAGGTTTCTTTATCAATGACGAGTGGCCTGCATTCGGTAACTGGTGCAACAAACGCTTTGGCGGATTCAATGCAAAGTGCTATGAGCATGTATTTGAACTGCTCTTAAGACTTAAGGGCAATTATATGTGGCCTGCCATGTGGTCTGCCATTTTTCCTGATGACGGTCCGGGACTGGCCAATGCCGAACTTGCCGACAAACTGGGTGTAGTAATGGGGATGTCCCATCATGAGCCCTGCCTCCGTCAGGGTGAGGAATATAAGTATTTAAGAGGTCCTGAGTCCATATACGGTGATGCATGGGATTTTAGAAAGAATAAAGAGGGTATCACAAGATTCTGGGAAGACGGACTTAAAAGAGGCGGTCATCTTGAGAATGTGATCACCGTGGGTATGCGTGGAGAGTTCGATTCAACGGTTCTTGGCAAAGAAGCGACGCTCGGAGACAATATCGAACTGATAAGGGATGTGCTCAAGACTCAGAATGATCTTATCCGTAAGTATGTGAACCCCGATCTTACGAAGGTTCCCAGAATGCTTGCGTTATATAAGGAAGTAGAGGCATTCTACTACGGCGATGAGCAGTATAAGGGACTGCAGGGTGATCCTGAACTTGATGGCGTGACTTTAATGTTGTGCGATGACAATTTCGGCAACTTAAGGACTGTTCCGCCGGAAGATGAGCGCATTCGTAACGGCGGCTGGGGCATGTACTATCACATGGACTATCACGGCTGGCCCATATCCTATGAGTGGGCGAATTCAAGCTGCCTAAGCAAGATATGGGAGCAGATGTCTGCTGCGTACGATTTTGGCATAAGAGAGCTGTGGATAGTGAATGTCGGTGATATTTTCAGTACCGAGTATCCGCTTTCATATTTCCTTAATCTTGCATATGATTTTGAAAAATGGGGAACGTCTGATATTGCTTCATACGAGAAGTATTGCGACGCATTTGTGCGAACACAGTTCCCGGATTTTTCACAGACTGATTTAGAGGATACAAAGAAACTTTTAACCGGCTATACCCGTATAGCTTCAAACCGCAGACCGGAAGCTGCCAATGTAGGTGTATATGATCCCGTATGGTATGACGAGAGCGATGAGCTTGTCTCAAAATGCAATGAGTATATGATGACGGCGCAGAGACTTTATGATTCTCGCAGTGAATTGAGTTCGTATCCCTTCTTTGAACTGGTATACTATCCGTTGATGGCTAATCTCAATGTTCAGAAGATGTGGCTGTATACCGGCAGGAATCACTTCCTTGCATCGATCGGTGCTTCGGATGCGGCTGCGGAGTACGCGACCAAGACGGATAATTGCCTTGATTTTGACAAAAAGCTTGTAGATAAGCTTCATACGATACATGACGGAATGTGGTACGGAATGGGTATGTCACAGCACATAGGCTTCAACTACTGGAATGAAGAGGAGTGCAGGTATCCCATTCTTCACAGTGTACGTCGCCCTGATAAGCCCAGGATCGTGGCGCACATTACGGGTACGGACAGGCATACCGAGGGCGGAGACTGGACAGCCATGAATATGATCCTCGATACATTCCTTCGTCCCGATGGCAAAAAAGGCCTCATCAGACTTTATTCAATAGGCGAAGGGGATGCAGCCTTTGAGGCGACCACCGATTCCGGCAATGTGGTACTTTCACGTACGAGCGGAACGTTAGCCGCTGGAGCGGTTGCAGACATCGAGGTTACACTGCGTGATCGGGATGCTGCATTTAAGGCAGCGCAGGGCGCGGCATTCATGGAATATAATATACTCATCAAGACACCGTCCGGTAAGATCCGTGTAAGGATTCCGGTCAACACCCGCGATTATGGTGCTGTTAAGCCCGGTACTTACGTGTGGTGCGGTGTATACGGTGATAAGTGCTTCTGCGAACACTATGACGTTCGTACAGCCGAAAGGTGTATTCCTAACGGATATATCTCAATTGAAGCAGGGCACTTTACGCGTAAAACGGATACAGAGGCGGGCACCTTTAAGGAGATGAAAGAATATGGCCGGACACTCAGTGGAATGAAGGCTTTCCCGGTCACGACCACTTATACTCCCGGTAAGGATGCTCCATGCCTTGAATATGACGTATATATGGAGAGTGCAGGTACATACTGTGTGGATGCCTATGTGACTCCTGCCAATCCGCCTTATAAGAACAATCTTCTGCGTTTTGGCATTTCTGCCACCGTTTACGGCGCTACTAAAGACGATATCATTCTTACGGACACAGTAGCCCGCAACTTTGGCGTGGGTGATGACAATCATGCATGGAAACAGGGAGTACTTGACAATATTCATGTATGTACAAGTGAGATTTCACTTGCTGCGGGGAATAATACGATTAGGATATATGCCTGTGATCCGGGATTTGTGCTTCAGAAACTGGTGATCTATATGAAAGATATGGCACCGGCCGGCAGTTACCTGGGCCCGGGAGAGACTTACAGGACAGTATAGGAGGGCGAAGTGATCAGATTATCCAGACTGTTAAGTGACGGAATGATATTGCATAAGGATAAGCCTTGCAGGATATGGGGAAAAGCAGCTGCGGGTTCTAAGATCACGGCATGCGTGGCAGACTCATGCGCCGAGACGATCACAGAAGTCGACGGCAGATTTGAACTCTTTTTGAATCCGCCTACGCCGGGAGGAGGATATAAGCTCACGGTTAAGGAATATGCCAACGGTACCACCGTGTCGGATACGGCAGTGGTATGGGATGTGGCAGTTGGATTAGTTTACATAATGTGCGGACAGTCCAATGCAGGCTTCCCCATGAGCAGAGTAAGGGATACCTATCCCGAAGAATGGCAATCGCCCGATGAACCGGATGTCAGGACATTTAAGATAATCGAGCATCCTGCGTTTGACCATATAGAAGAAGATGTACTTACGGGCAGCTGGGAGAATGTGAATCCGAAGAGCATCGATGCATGGTGCGCGGTCGGATATTTCGCGGCAAAGAAGCTTAGATCCGAGACCGGACTTCCCGTGGGCATAATAGATGCGACCTACGGCGGATCGCCCATAGCCGCGTGGATGAGCCGTGACATGCTTTCCGATTATCCTGATCTTTTAGCCGAAGCGGACAAATACTGCGACAAGGCATATATGGATAAGGTGAATGAGATCAACTCGCATTGGGGTGACTGGCGCGAGTCTGTTGCATCGATGGATCCCGGCTTTAAGGAGCACTGGGAAAAAAGTGAGGCTGACGGCAGTTGGAAGAGTGTTACCTTACCTGCCTTTTTTACTGAGACATCTATAGGCAGAGTAACAGGAACCGTATGGCTTAAGAAGAAGTTCTATATAGGAAACGCATCTGATGTATCTGACATGCCGGTCTGTGAGAATGAGGATATCACAGGCAGTGATGTACACCTGTGGCTTGGAACCATGAATGATTCCGATATCACCTACGTCAACGGAGTGGAAGTGGGCAGGACCGAATACTGCTATCCGCCCAGACGATATACCGTACCTGCGGGACTGCTTAAAAAAGGTGTGAATGAGATCACGATCCGCCTGATAGTTGAGCATGGTATGGGACGTGTCACACCACACAAGCTGCTCGCATTTTTTACGGGAGACACAAAGAGATATATTGATGCAGATGACAATGAGTGCGTAGAAGGTGCGGGGGATCTTACAAGGCTTGACGGAGAGTGGTTATATAAAATGGGAGCTGAGTCTTCCGATGCCACGGGCGGAGTCTTCTTATGTTATGCGCCGACTTCACTCTACAACGGTGTTCTTGATCCGGTACTTAAATACACTGTCGGAGCATTTATGTGGTATCAGGGTGAGAGCAATACCGGTGAGGATCGGGGGCAGTACTATGATCTGTCGGTTAAGCAGATAGAAGGCATCCGTGAGATGACCGGTGATGCAGACCTTCCATATATTCTTGCAAGGCTTCCCAAATTCGGACTTAACGAATATGAAGGTGCCGGTAACGGAGTGGGTGAGGAATCCCTTGACGGCTGGTCATATATTCAGATGATACAGTGCAGACTCGGAGAACTTGACAATGTTTATACCGTGGACACAAAGGGCATGGGAGAAGCTTATGATCTTCATCCGCAGGACAAGAAGCCTCTTGGCGAAGAATATGCCAAAATACTTTATAGTATATTAAAGAGGTGATATTATATATAGCGTAGCCTGAAAGTTGCATGGCGTGGCAGCGTTTTACGGCGCTGCCACTTTTATATTTGTCCGCAATGTGCGGATTTGGACGGAGTGATTATTGTGAATATTTTGGATGTTGAGACTGTAGATCTGGACCTTAAGACTGATGAACTTGTTATCATAGATCAGACGCTTCTTCCGGGCAGAACCGAGCTTTTGCATCTGTCAAATGCCAAAGATATATGGGAAGCCATCAATCTGCTTAAGGTACGTGGGGCTCCGGCCATAGGTGTTGCGGCAGCCATAGGAATGTATGTATTGTCCGTGCGCATCAAGGTGGATGAGAGTGCCGAAGACGAATATGAAGTGTTCTATTCGGAATTCTTACGACTTAAGGAATACCTTGATTCGGCCAGGCCGACAGCCGTCAACCTTCATTGGGCGCTTAATCGCATGGATGCTTTGGTAAGATCCATGACGGATGAACCGGTATCGAAGATACTTGATGCGCTTAAGCAGGAAGCACTTGATATCAAGGCTGAGGATATATGGGTATGCAAACAGATCGGTGAGAACGGCCTTGCTCTGGTCAAGCCCGGAGACGGAATACTGACACATTGCAACGCAGGTAAACTGGCAGTATGTAAGTATGGAACTGCCACGGCGCCTATCTATTTGGGACATGAAAGAGGCTATGGCTTTAGGGTATATGCCGATGAGACCAGGCCGTTACTTCAGGGTGCAAGACTGACTTCGTATGAACTGTTAAGCGCCGGAGTGGATGTTACGCTTATTTGTGACAATATGTCAGGCCTTGTGATGAGAAAGGGCCTTGTCGATGCAATATTTGTGGGTTGTGACAGAGTGGCAGCCAATGGGGATGTGGCCAATAAGATAGGTACGAGTATGGTAGCCACACTTGCAAAGCGATACAATGTGCCTTTCTATGTATGCGCTCCGACATCGACGATAGATATGGACACAGCCTGTGGAGATGATATAATCATCGAGGAACGTCCTGCAGCGGAAGTTACTGATATGTGGTATAATGAGCCAATGGCTCCGAAGGGCGTCAAGGTATATAATCCGGCATTCGATATCACGGATAATGAACTGATCACTGCAATCATTACCGAATACGGAGTTGCAAAAGCTCCGTATGATGAATCATTACGTAAGATCATGAGAGATAAGGATATGGCCGGCCGCATTAAAAGCGAGTGATCGCTTTTGTTGCACGGATTTTTGACAATGAAGAACAGGATTAACAGACATTTGGCAATATACAGAGTACTTATCATGACAGCTGCCGTAATCTTTACGGCAGTTGCATTTATGCCTGCAAAGATATGTGCGATGGAAGAGATGAGTGCTACAGGCAAGGTGACTAATGAGACATTAAATGTCCGCACCGGTCCGGGAACAGAGTATGATGTGTTAGGACAGTTCCATACCGGTGATTCTGTCGATATCACCGGAATTGAGGATGGATGGTATCGCATAGAATATGATGAAGAAGTAGGCTATGTGTCCGCGAAATACGTGGAGCTTACGGATGATACATTTTTTGACGAAGAGACGGATGAAGATATAGAAGATACGGATGAATCTGCGACAGATGATGCGTTGCAGGCAGACGAAGAGAAAGAGGAGCAAAAAGGTAACGGCGGTCTGTTTGCAGATAAGAAGACAATTCTTATCATAGCGGGAGTGATTATACTTTTGGTGATCTTAATATCCGCTACATTGATAAGCATAAGAAATATGTCGGATGAATACGATGAGTATGAGGATCCGGATTTTGATGAGTATTATGACGACGATGAATACGATGAAGAATATGATGACGAATACGATGATGAATATGAAGATGACGGATATGACGATGATGAATACTATGACGAAGATGAGTATGACGACGAATACGACGATGAATATGAGGACGAAGAAGAATTCTTAGATGACGACGACGAAGGATATTACGATGAAAGTGACAACTACAGAGTCAAGATAGATCCGAGATACTTCAGTGATTAGTGATCAGTGATCTGCGACTTCTGCAGTGGACTCTCTTATCATAAGCTTGGGGCGAAGCAGGGATTTGCTTATGGCTATACCGGAGATAAGAGAAGTAAGTATGGTATATCCTATCTTACCCAGTTCGATTCTGTTCTGATTGACGGTAGTGAGTTTGGGAGTGATCTCGGTGGCAAGAGGAATGTCGTCGAATCCGATCACGCTTATATCACCGGGGACATCAAGCCCCTTTAATCGGCATTCTTCGATGACGCCGGATGCAATAAGGTCATTGCCGCACATGATGGCGGTTGCACCGTTTTCCAAAAAAGTCGGAACATGATATCTGGCGCTGTCTGCCACATAATAGCCATATGCCAGCAGCTTTTCATCGATATCAAGACCATGATTTCTCATAGCCGAAATAAAAGCATACTGCCTCTGCTCGGATACCATTGAATGTAGCGAACCGTTAAGGAACGCTATTTTTTTATGCCCGAGCTTGTACAGATGATCCAGCGCAGCTTCTATTCCCTCATAGTTGTCAGTCCCTATGTAGCATGTATTGGGATTGTTCCTTATGAAATTATCAAATAAAACTGTGGGCATGGTGGTGGTCTTCATCTGCTCCATCCACTCATCGTGAAGGGCGAAGCCTACATTGAAAGCTCCGCTGTAACCATTTCTTAGCAGATACGTGTCGTATTTGTCTTCCATTTGAAAAGAGGGAGTGACGGGGATCACGTCTACATCCCAACTGCCCTTGAATGCACTCTGCTTAAAGCCAAGTACTATATCATATCCGAAGTCCTCTTCAGAAAGATATTCCATATTTTCGATAAAGAGAACCAGCTTCCTGTGTTCGGCCTTGCGCGAACGTTTGGTGGAATAGCCTAACTCAACAGCGGTATCAAGTACGAGCTGTCTCAGTTCCTCACTTATATCACTGGCACCGTTCATACTCTTGGATACGGCGCTTACTGATATTCCAAGCTTATTTGCTATGTCCTTAATGGTTGCCATGGCTTCCTCCTTGTGTTACTATTACTAAAAAAGTATATCACGAAACTTTACTAAAATATAGTAGAAAATAGTAGAAATATAATGGATTGAGAAAATTATGAACAGACGAATAAAACCTGATCGTGGCGCCGGTATTCTGATGGCTGTAAGCAGCCTTCCCTCGGACTACGGAATAGGTACAATAGGTAAAACTGCCCGCAACTTCATAGATGTGCTTGCCGATGTCAAGATGCGATACTGGCAGATGCTTCCGGTAGGACCGACCAGTTTCGGGAACAGTCCCTATCAGCCCATATCTGCATTTGCAGGCAATAACTATCTGATATGTCTGGATGAACTGGTCGATATGGGGCTTTTAAGAAGCGATGAGATCAGAGCATATGACTGGGGACAGAATATCGATGATGTCGACTATGCTACTCTGTATGACAATCGTGTGCAGATACTTAAGGCTGCGTTTGCACGTTTTGACAGGACGGATGAAGATTATATTGCCTTCAAGGAGAAGAATGAGTATTGGCTTAAGGACTATTCTCTTTTTCGCACCATTAAGGAATTAAATGACGGAAGAGAATGGACTTCATGGGATGTTAAGCTTAAGAACAGAGATGCATCGGCTCTTAAGGATATAGAAGAAAGATACTCCGATACAGTCGAATTCTATCATTTTTGCCAGTATATGTTTGACCTGCAGTGGCAGGAGATGCATTCATACGCGGCATTTAAGGGAGTGTCGATCATAGGTGATGTTCCGTTATATATAGCGCATGACAGTGCTGATGTATGGGCACACAGGGAAGTATTCCAGCTGTGCGAGGATGGAAGTCCCGCGCTTGTATCCGCTGTTCCGAGTGATGAATTCTCTCCCAAGGGTCAGATATGGGGCAATCCGGTATATGACTGGGAGGTTATGGATAAGGATGATTTCTCCTGGTGGAGAGCAAGGATCCTTAAAGCGGCTTCAATGTATGATCTTATACGTCTTGATCATTTCATAGGAGCTGTGAAATACTATGCGGTAAGTCCTTCTTCGACCATGAGTGAGTCCGGAAGATGGTATAAGGGACCGAGCCGCAGATTCGTGGATGCGATATGCGGTGTCACGGACAAGGCTTTTATAGTGGATGATGCAGGTCCCAGAACGGTAGTGCCGGGAGTCAAGAAACTTATTGATAAATGGGAACTGATAAGTTCCGGTATATTGGTCTTCGGCTGGGAGAAGGGCGCGGACAATGAAAACCTGCCGCACAATTACAAAAACAGCGATATCGCAGTATATACGACCACTCATGATACGCAGACCCTGGTAGGATACATATCAGATGCAAAAAAGAAGACGATTGACTATATGAGTCGATACACAGGAACAGATATACCGTCCGAATCGTCGGCAGGTGCGAAAGAACCACAGATATCGGAAGATACTGTACTTGCGCTCTCTGACGCCTGTGTCAGACTTGCCTACAGTTCATCTGCCGTACTGGCCATTATACCGATGCAGGATATACTTGGACTTGGCAATGATGCCCGTATGAATGCACCGGCTACGATATCCGGTAACTGGCAGTGGCGCGTCGGCGCACATACACTTGCAGAGCCACGCCGTCAGTGGCTTCGAGACATGGCATTCTTATACAGACGATGACTTCGATATGAAAACGGACATACAGGAAATATATTATTCCCTGTATGTCCGCAGTTATATTCTGATATCTTCTACATATGAACGTAAGAGTTCGGCTACGGACCAGGCTTGGTTATAGCAGCCTCCCGGCATGTGTGGATCGTCGCCGTCGAAGACTTCGGAGATTCCTCCGATACATGCCTCATGTTCCATATGATCCATAAGTATCCCAAACATTTCAAGAAGCTTTTCCGTACAGTCCCTGGTGCGTCCGTGGATCTTTCTGTATGCCGTGAAATATGAGCCGAGAAGATATGCCCAGGCTGTACCCTGGTGATAAGCCTCGTCACGTTTCGCAAGTGAGCCTCTGTAAAGTCCGTGATATGCCGGGTGATCTTTTGACAGAGTCCGTATTCCTTTTCCTGTATATAATTTGGATGTTATGATATCCAGTATGCTTCGTTCCTGTACATGTGACAGGGCGCTGAAAGGGAGAGCGATCGCGATCATCTGATTGGGACGTATCGCATCATCCTTATAACTGTATGTCTCGGATGCCTGGTCATATACTACCACATCGTACAGACATTTCCTGTCTTCATTCCAAAATGCCTTCGGGAAAGCGGTCTTCACATCCGAAGCCATCTGTTTATATCTCGATCCGTCATATCCGAATACTTCACAGAAATAATCCATGATGCATAAAGCGTTGTACCACAGAGCATTTATCTCAACAGGACACCCGTGTCGCGGAGTCATGACACGATCGTCAACACGGACATCCATCCATGTCACCTGATCAAGATCGTTACCTGCATGGATAAGCCCGTTTGGCTCCATATATATGGAATTGTCGGTCCCTTTGATATAAGCGTCGATGATCTCCACCAGTGCCGGGAAGATATGATCACGGATAAATGTAAGAACATTCTGCAGATATTCGTTACCGACATGTGTGTCATCTTTGAGATGTTTGACATATTTGTATACGGCTATGAAGTACCATAAGGACGCATCCGCCGTATTGTACATCGGTTCGCTTCCGTTGTCCGGGAATACATTGGGGATCAGACCGTTTTTTAAGTAATGAGCAAACGTGAGCAGTATCTGACCTGCTTCTTCATATCGCCTTGTACACAGGGTGAGGCCTGTGAAGGATATCATGGTATCACGGCCCCAGTCTGTAAACCAGGGAAGACCGGCAATTATGGTACTTGTGCCGGTAGACAGGCGGTTGCATATGAAATGATCTGCTGAAAGGATTAGTCTTTTATATATGTCATCTTCATCGGGTTTATAGTCTGAATGAAGATCGTAATCTTTATTGAGTGCCCTTAAAAGAAGCGAGTCATAATACTTTCTTGTCTCGGCTATGAGTCTGTCGGCATCATCCGGCTCAAGGTCATAACTTTTGGAATCCTGTAACAGTGCATAGGATTCAATGGTCTCTGATCTGACGACATTGCACAGTACGCTGTAGGATATGGTGGAAGATGCCGGTATATCCACTGTCATGGTAAAAGGCGTAAAGTGGCTTGTTAAACCCTCCTCTTCAAGTCCGATCTGCGTGAGCAGTCTGGTACCTGCTTCATACATCTGAGAGGATTCTTTGTATTCACCGCCGCTGAATGCCATATCTATTCTTACTGAGGGATTGCTCTTTGGTACCATGGATATGGTCCTTCCGGAACGCAGTACGTGGAATTTCGGTACTTTTCTGTATGTGAGCTTATCGTATTCGCGGTAATTGAGTAATGGGGTCAGTACCATATCAGCCGGCTTATCCGTGTGATTGGTGATCTTATATGAGATCATCATGGCATTGATGCCGCGCTTCATGGTAAGAGTCTTTGTAAGAGAAATGTCCGGATCATCCGTGACGCCGCATGAATACGTAAAAGAGACGCTTGCGTCATCATATATGACCTCGGTGAGATGATCTTGACCATTGTGGTCAACAACTTCTCCGTGACTGTAGATCTGCGCTGTATCAAGATCATAATCCCGGTTCACGGTATGGATATATTCTTTTACCCTCTCCAAAGTGACAAAACGCGTAGTCGGAGGGTACAGTGCGGCCACAAGATATCCCTGATGGGTACGGTTCATGGAACCTATGAGCGAGCCGCTGCTAAAGCTTCCGAGTCCGTTGGTCAGACACCATTCCATGCGGCTTCCCGTCTCATAGTCGGGCCAGTATTCTTTTGTGTACCTGTACTGTGTCATTCTTGCATTTACGTCCGATCATGCTTAATAATAGCGCCTTTTTGATTATATATGTTATAATGAGTACATTGCAAGAACATAAATAAAAACCCTGATCGTATGTATCGGATCGTATGTATCGGATCGTATGTATCGGATCGTATGTATCGGATCGGGGGATGTGACATGGATCGTAATGTTTTAAGACCCGGACAGGAGGACGAAGTGACAGACAGAAGAGTGTTTGTGATAGTTATAGACAGCTGTGGATGCGGCAATGCACCGGATGCGGAAGATTTTGGCGATAAAGGAGCCAATACACTTAAGACGATATCCGGTTCTGCAAAGTTTAATGCTCCTGTGATGGAGAGTATGGGGCTTTTCAATATCGCTGCCAATGATTACCGAAAAGGAGTGACTTCTCCGATAGGCTGTTTCGGACGTATGACGGAGAGGTCCAACGGCAAGGATACCACCATCGGCCACTGGGAGATCGCAGGCATCGTGTCACCGTCTCCGCTTCCTACATATCCGGATGGATTTCCGGCAGAAGTGATAGAAGAGTTTGAGAAGCTTACCGGACGCAGAGTATTATGCAATAAGCCGTATTCGGGAACTGAAGTGATCAAGGATTACGGCAAGGAACATATGGATACGGGTGCGCTTATCGTATATACATCTGCTGACAGTGTCTTCCAGATAGCCGCGCATGAGGATATCGTGCCGGTGGAAGAGTTATATAAGATCTGTGAGACGGCAAGGGAGATGCTTAAGGGTAAGCATGGTGTGGGCAGAGTGATAGCTCGCCCCTTTATCGGACAGCCGGGTGATTTTACCCGTACACCCAGACGCCATGATTTTTCCCTTGTTCCGCCCAAGATGACCATGATGGATGCGCTCATCGATGCGGGATATGCCACATATGGCGTGGGCAAGATATATGATATCTTCGCGGGCAAGGGCATACAGCATACTGTCAGAACACAGAATAATGCAGACGGGATGGAGAAGACTCTGGAATACATGAAGGAGGACTTCAGTGGCTTATGTTTTGTCAATCTGGTGGACACGGATATGATATTCGGTCACAGACGCGATATAGACGGCTATGCCAATTCCGTATCCGAGACAGATGCTGCACTGCAGACCGTTACCGATAATATGCGCGATTCGGATATACTCATGATCACAGCGGATCACGGATGTGACCCCGGTTATAAGGGTACGGACCACACGCGTGAGATGGTTCCGTTACTTGTATATGGCAAGGAAATAACGGCGGGTGTTGATCTCGGTACCAGAACTTCTTTTGCCGATGTGGCAGCCACTATACTTGATATATTCGGAATAAAGGGTAAGACGGAAGGTACAAGTTTCTGGGACGATATAAAGAGGTAGGGTTATGTATTACAAGGAATTGATCGAGAAAGCCAAAGAGGCCAGGAAGCGAGCTTATGCGCCGTATTCGGAATTTACCGTAGGTGCGGCACTTATGTGTAAGGATGGCAGCATATATACGGGCTGCAATATTGAGAATGCTTCTTACGGAGCAACGATCTGTGCCGAGCGGACTGCATTTTTTAAAGCCGTAAGTGAAGGCGCGGGTGATTTTACGGCCATAGCCATAGTAGGTGCGCCTGCCGATAAGCCCATAGAATTCTGCCCGCCCTGTGGTATGTGCAGGCAGGTGATGACAGAATTCTGTGATATGGACAGATTCAAGGTGGTCTTAAGCAACGGTACGGAGGAGAAGATATTTACCCTTCGTGAGATGATGCCGTATTCCTTTGATAACCTGAATGGCAAATAGTACGGCGCTGACGGATGCTACGGCGTTGGCAGATGCTACGGCGCTGGCAGATGCTACGGTACTTATATATACTACAGTGACTCGACCCAGGTGAAGAACTTATTAAGCCCTTTGTTCTCTTTTCGTGATCTTAAGAACATTCCTGCGGTATACCATGAATGTGTGTTTAAGCTGTCCGTCACTTCGTAGAGTTCACAGTCCATTCCAAGTGAGAGAGCCTTATCCCTGAATTCTTCGGCAAAAGAATAATCGATGATCCCGTCATGCCTGCTTTGTATAAGCAGCATGGGGATGCCTGTATTGGTAAGAAGAGATATGGGTTCTGCCGTCTTACGGTCATATCCCTTGGTAAAGAGCATGTTTAAAAGGAGTTTTAGCGTAAGAGAGGCTTTATCATTAAAGCAATAAGGACCGCCCCAGCCGACATATCCGATCACTCCCGTCATATCCACACCGTACTTTTCCTGATCAGCCTTGCTGAAAGTTAAGATCGATGACAGATGGGCACCTGCACTGGGCCCGCATATTATTATCTTTGATGTGTCGATCCCCCTGTTTTTTAAGAAAGAGATCGCATGCTTGTAGGCTGCACACACATCTATAATCTGAGCCGGATATTTGGCCTGCGTGGATAATCTGTAGCCTATGGATATGAATCTGTAGCCCTCGCCTGCAACGTGCTGGCCGACATAATCAAAATCATCGGGAGT
>JAEEGL012251299.1_pt1 | contig 19810 bp, 17 predicted proteins | sample 9134231 | NCBI WGS metagenome assembly JAEEGL01 (sample SAMN16246548, study PRJNA631951) | gut metagenome | biome: gut microbiome; feature: rumen; material: fiber-attached | host: Bos | place: Iran: Karaj | collected 2018-10 | reverse complement strand
TCCCGTTATAAAGGACTTGGTGAAATGAATGCCGAACAACTTTGGGAAACAACTATGAATCCTGAGACAAGAAGTTTAATTCGTGTTAATATTACTGATGCTGTTGTGGCAGAACGTCGTGTTAGTGTCTTAATGGGTGATAAAGTAGAACCAAGAAAAGAATGGATTGACGAAAATGTTATCTTTACACTAGAAGATGACTATGAGATCGGAGGGTAATCATGAGTAGCATGTTAAATAGAATGATGGATTTAGCCCTTGAAGAAGTTATGGGAGATAGATTTGGTCGTTATGCTAAAGCTATAATCCAAGATCGTGCCATTCCGGATGTTCGTGATGGATTAAAACCAGTTCAAAGAAGAATACTATATGGTATGTATGATGACCATAATACTTATGATAAACCAACTAGAAAGTCTGCTAAAACAGTAGGTTATATTATGGGTAACTTCCATCCTCATGGAGATTCATCAATATATGATGCAATGGTTCGTATGAGCCAATGGTGGAAACAAAGTACACCATATATTGAAATGCAAGGTAATAATGGTTCCATGGATGGTGATGGAGCTGCTGCAATGCGTTATACCGAAGCAAGACTTTCTAAGATTAGTAATGAATTGTTAAAAGATATTGATAAAAATACGGTAACCTGGGCACCAAATTTTGATGATACAGTCAAAGAACCAACTGTCTTACCAGCTAAGTTTCCAAATTTACTTGTTAATGGTTCACAAGGTATCTCAGCTGGTTATGCAACCAATATTCCTCCTCATAATTTAGGAGAAGTAATTGATGCAACTATTAAAAGAATTGATAGTCCTAATTGTCATTTAGATACTATTTTAGATATTGTAAAAGGACCTGACTTTCCAACTGGTGGAATAGTGGAAGGTAAAGAAGGGATAGTTGATGCTTTTAGTAAAGGTCGAGGTAAAGTAATTGTTCGTGCAACAGCAAACTTTGTTAAAGAAAAAGGTAAAGAACAAATAATTATTTCTGAAATACCATATGATGTTAATAAAGCAATGTTAGTTAAAAGAATTGCTGACTTGGCTCTTGAAAAGAAAATAGATGGTATTAGTGAAGTAAGAGATGAATCAGACCGTAAAGATCCCGTAAGAATTGTTATTGATCTTAAAAAAGATGCTAATAAAGATTTAATACTAAACTATTTATATAAAAATAGTGATTTACAAATATCATATAATTATAATATGGTTGCTATTGTAAATCGTCGTCCAATGACTCTTGGAATACTTCAAATATTAGATGCTTATATTGCTCATCAAAAAGAAGTAGTTACCAGACGTACAGAATTTGATCTTAAATTTGCTAAAGATCGTATGCATATTGTTGAAGGACTTATTAAAGCTATTAGTATTCTTGATGAAGTAATTGCAACTATTCGTAAAAGTAAAAACAAGTCTGATGCGATAGTTAATTTACAACAAGAATATGACTTTACAGAAAGACAAGCTGAATATATTGTTAACTTACAATTATATCGTTTAACTAATTCTGATATTGAGGACTTTAAAAATGAATTTGAGAACTTAAAAAGAGTAATAGCTGGTCTTCAAGAAATATTAGATGATCCTGAGAAATTAAAAAGTGTTATGAAAGCTGAACTTCGTAAAGTTAAAGCAGAATATGCAACAGAACGTAAAACAATTATTAAAGATGAAATTACTGATATAACTATTAATGAAGAAGAAATGATTCCAAAAGAAGATGTTATTGTTGTAGTAACTCATGATGGATATGTAAAAAGAACAAGTAAACGTAGTTTCAACGAACAGGAAAAACCTTTATTAAAAGAAGGAGATTATTGTATTGGATTCTATGAATTAAATACCATGGATACGTTACTATTGTTTACAAATAAAGGTAACTTTATTTATGTACCAGTTTATACTATTCCTGATATTAAATGGAAAGAACTAGGTAAACATATTAGTAATATTATTAAGATTGATACTGATGAATCAATAGTTTCATGTATTAAAGTAGAAGATTTTGATAAGGATATTGATATTACTTTAGCTACTAAACTTGGTATGATAAAGCGTACTAAATTATCTGAATTTAAAATATCTCGTTATACTAAACCTGTTAATTGTATGAATTTAAAAGGTAATGATGAATTGATAACTACATTTATGTCATTATATAATAATGTCTTTGTGGCAACTAAACATGGCTTTGGTTTATGGTTTGATATTACAGATATTCCAATAGTAGGTCTTAAAACAAGTGGTGTTAAATCAATTAATTTAAAAGATGATAGTGTAGTAAGTGTTAATAACTTTAATGAATTAGATTATATCTCAGTTATTATGAATAAAGGCTGTGGTAAAAGAGTTAAACTATCTGAATTTGAAAAGAGTACTAGAGCAAGACGTGGATTAATGATTGTACGTGAAGTTAAGACTAGTCCATACAAGATAGTTAAAACATTTGCTGTAGATAGTAAGAACTATTTAGGAATTAAGACTGATGAAATTAATGAAATGAAATTAACTGAATTATCAATAATGGATCGTTATTCAACAGGAAGTATTATTACAAAGAAGAAAATCGTAGATGCCTTTATAGTATGTAATTTAGTTAAAAAAGGGGATAATAATAATGCCTCAATTAATAAAGATGTTGAAAAACCAAGAATTAGTCTTAAAGAAATAGATGAAAGATTAATTACTATTGATGATTATATTTAAAGAAAACCTTAGGTTTTCTTTTTTTATGCGTATCTTAATAGTGGTGATAATATGAAAATAAAAGATTTACCTATAATTGAAAGACCTCGAGAAAGATTAATTGAAGTAGGGGTAGAGAATATCTCGAATGAAGAATTACTGGCTATTATATTAAAAACTGGTACAAAGAATAAATCTGTGAAAGAATTAGCTGGGGAAGTATTAAATAGAATTAATGCTTTAAATAATTTAGAAATAATTAATATCAACACTTTTAAAGATATAAAAGGATTAGGTAAAATAAAAACTATTGAATTAATGGCAACAATAGAACTTGGTAAAAGAATCTTTTTAAAAAAATATGAAAAAAGAATCAATTATGATAATCCTCGTGATATATATCTTGATAATAGATATTTATTTCAAGGTAAAAAACAAGAATACTTTTATTCTTTATATTTAGATAATAAAAATAACTTAATAAAAAAAAGACTTCTTTTTATTGGAACAATCAATCGTAGTATTGTTCATCCAAGAGAAATTTTTAAAGAGGCTTATCTTGCATCAGCTTCTAAAATAATTTGTTTACATAATCATCCAAGTGGTGATGTTAGTCCAAGTTATGAAGATATTAGATTAACTAAATCTTTGATTGAAATAGGTAAACTACAAGGAATAATTATTGCTGATCATATAATTATTAGCGATGAATTATATTATAGTTTTTATGATCATAATAAAGAAATGTTTAATTAAAAAGGAACTAATTCATAGTTCCTAAATCCAATATTTCTGTTTTACTTAAATCATCTTCTTCAATAGTAGGAGTAGTGTTGACCTCCGCTTCTGGAATCGATACATTAGATACTTTATCTAATTCTTCGGTAAAAATATTATTTCCTAACATTTCCTCACTATAATGAGAATCTAATTCATCATCAATTTCGATTAACTTATATATTTCATTAAAACTAGTATAACCAGCTAATACTTTTTCAAGTCCATCTTGTAATAGAGTAGTTACATTTTCTGTATAAACTAATTTACGTAATTCTTCTCTTTGTAAATTTTCATCATTGATAGCATCTCTTAAATAGTCATCAATTAACAATACTTCCTGAATAGCAATACGACCACGATAACCATTACGACATTCGTCACAATGAGTTTCACCAACATCATATACTTCATTAACATCAAGATTTAAAGCTTTTTTAAAGACTACTTTTTCATATGATGTAGTAGGTCTAATTCTTTTACATTTAGGACATAACATACGAGCTAGTTTTTGTGAGACAATTCCTTCTAACGCTGATGAAAGTAAATATCTTTCAACATCCATATCCAAAAGTCTTTCTATAGTATTTAATGAGTTATTAGTATGGATTGTTGAAAATACTAAGTGACCTGTAATAGATGCACGTACAGCAATTTGGGCGGTTTCGGTATCACGAATCTCACCAATTAGAATTATATTTGGGTCTTGTCTTAAAATACTACGTAAAACACGTCCAAAAGTAAGTCCAATTTCAGAATTTACTTGAACTTGGTTAATTCCCTCAATATTCATCTCTATTGGGTCCTCAACAGTTATTATATTAACATCTGGAGTATTTAGAGTTTGTAACATGGTATAAACAGTTGTTGATTTACCAGAACCAGTAGCTCCAGTTATTAAGATAATACCATTTGGTACACTAATCATTCTTTTTATTTTTTCTAGATTCTTAGGTGAGAAACCTAAATTATCAAGTCCATTAGCACTTTGAGAGTAATCTAGAATACGAATAACAATTTTTTCTCCTAAGTTGGTTGCTAAACTAGATACACGCATATCAAGATCAATGCCATTAATATTACCTTTAATAGCGCCATCTTGTGGTAAACGTGATTCAGTTATATTCATATTTGATATTAATTTAATACGTGTAGTTAAATTTCTTTGATAAGCTTTTGGTACAATAGAATGATCTTGTAATACACCATCGATACGAAGTCTTATTTTTATACCATCTTCAAAAGGATCAAAGTGAATATCACTAGCTCCTTTAGACACAGAATATATAATTATATTATTAACGATATCAACAATTTCTTTGTTTTTAAAATCATACTCGATCATAATAACCCTCATCTATTCTTACTTAATATATTATATAATAGATAATATTTTTTATCAACCATTCTATGAAAAATAATTAAAATATATAGATATTTATATAAAATTATTATATAATTATTTTAGTATAGGTGATAGAATGAAGAATAAAAAAGGATTTGTTTTAACAGAGACTTTAATTGTAATTGTTTTTTTAATTACAATATTTACTTTTGTTTATGTATCAATAATTCCTTTATTAGGTAAATATGAAGATATGACTAATCGTAATTCTAATATTGATATTGTTTATAAACTATATCATATTCGAGAAATGATAAAAAATGATGATAATTATGAAAATATAACAAGTAATTCATTTATATCTTTTACTTGTAGTGATTTATCTGATCGTAATTATTGTAATAAATTAATGGAATATTTAGAAATAGATAATTACTTATTAATTTATGCAGATAGTATTAGTAATCGATTAACTAATTTTGAAGTAATTCCGACTGATACTAATAATGAAATATATAATTATATAAAAAAATATCAAGATACCGAAGGAGAAGTATTAGTTTTATTTGATAAAGATACTCATGTAATTGCGCATTTATTAATGATATAAGAAGAAAGGATGAGGGGTAAATGATTTTAAGAAAACCATATGCCATTTTAATTAAGTATTTTAAGGTAATTCATATATTAATGTTTATTTTATTTGTATATTTAGTATTTGCATTACGTAAAATATATATGTTTTTTGCTAATTATATCGATACTAGTAGTTATGTATATCAAGCTAATATGGCTAAAATATATGTACCTTGGATATTAGTAGGTATTGTTTTAATTTTATTAATATTAGCTATTAGTATCTTATTATTAATGCGTAAAAAAGAAAAACCAGTATTATTTTATAAAATAATGATAGCTTATTGTTCTATTTTAGTAATAAGTCTTATTTATTTTATAGTTTTCTTTAATTCTTTAGATAAAGCAACATATGAACCACTTAGAATGGTTGTTAATCGTGATATTTCATTATTTGTTTATTTATTTAACTTTTTCTTTGTAATATTTACTTTTATTCGAGGATTTGGTTTTGATATTAAGAAATTTAGTTTTGATCGTGACAAAAAAGAATTACATTTAGATGAAAGTGATAGTGAAGAATACGAATTAAATGTTGGTGTTGAAAAAGCTGATGTTAAAACATTTCTTAATAGGCATAAAAGGGAGTTTACTTATTACATTAAACAAAATAAAAAAATATTAATAATTATATTAGTAATTGCAATACTTTCAATTGGTAGTTATTTATATTATGATTTATTTGTAGAAAATAAAGTTTATCATGAAAAAGAAAATGTTAGTACTGGTAATGTTTCCTATTATGTTAATAGTAGTATTATTAGTAATATAGATAAATATGGTCAATATTTAGACGATGGAAGTGATTATTTAATTGTTAATATGAATATTACTAATAATGGTTCAGCAGGATATTTAGATTCCGAAGCATTACGTGTTCATATTGACGAAAAAGATTATTTTTATCCATCAAGTTTATGTTCGATGTTTAGTGATTTAGGAGAATGTTATAGTAAACAACAATTAAAAACCGGTGTAGAAAATAATTATATTTTTGTTTATAAGATAAATAAAGTTCATCAAAATATTGATTTAGAAATATTAAAAGGTAAAGGCGATGAATATAAATATAGTAAAGTTAAATTATCGGCTTTACAAGAAAATATAAAAGAGATAGAATCAGAAGAAAAAGAATTTGAAATAAATAATCAAAAATATCAAATTAGTGATTATAAGATTTATGAAAAAACAAGTTATAAATATGAAGAATGTATTTCTAGTAAATGTAATACTTATACTAAAATGGTTATTCCTAATGTTGGTGATGTTATCTTAGCTCTTGAAATAGAAGGAGTTGATAATATCTCGGATGAAATATTAGATAGTGCTTTTGGTATAAAATATCATCTAGCAACATATTCTGGAAAAGTAGTTAAATTTGTTGCTAAAAATGGTAATATGGTATATTTTAGTGCACCAAGTTTTTTGAAAACACAATCTAATTTTACATTAACTGTTTCAACTCGTGGTATGCAATATAATATGGTATTTGTAGGAGGTTTAAGTGAGTAAACAAAGAAAAAAGAATCTTATTTTTACAATAATATTCTTTATATTAGTTGGAGTAGTTTCCTACTTTATAGCTTTAATTTAAATTATTCTTTCTTCAATGATTTTGTAATTAACATTAGATAAGTTATCTAATGTTTTTTTATTAACAATAGCTTCTATATAAACTTTATCTTGATAATCTTTACTTATTATTTCACTGTTTTTTAATAAATATTCTATTTGTTCATTATTACGATAATCTTCTTCTATTTTAATTACATAACCAGTTTCAATATCTTTAGTATTGTCTTTTATTAAACTTGAAATAGTACCACTATAAGCGCGTACTAATCCATTACTACCTAATTTAATTCCTCCAAAGTATCGAATAACAATTGCAATGATATAACATAGATTATTCTTTTTTAAAACATCAAGGATTGGTAATCCTGCTGTTCCTAGAGGTTCACCATCATCATTATATTTAATGTTATTAGGAAGAATATAAGCATAACAAATATGAGTTGCATCGGGATAATCATTTTTAGTTTTTTCTAATAATTCATTTATTTCTTCAAGACTATAAACTTTTTGAATTAAACCAATAAACTTTGATTTGTTAATGATAACTAAATTTTCACTATTATTTTTAATTATTTTCATAAACATCAATATTATTATAATAAATTTTGTAAAAAAATAAAACAAAAAAATTATTTATGATATAATTATTAAGGAGGATGAGTTATGAGAATTATAGAAACAATTATTTTGGGGATTATTCAAGGAATAGCTGAATTTTTACCAATATCTAGTAGCGCACACTTAATTATTTTTCGTGATGTTTTTGGTGTTGGTAGTTTTTTAAGTGGTAATTTAGAAATGAGCTTTGATATCGCTCTTCATTTTGGAACATTTTTAGCTATTCTTGTATATTTCTTTAAAGATTTTTGGAAAATGATTATTAAGGGATTTAGTAAAGGAACTAAAGATGAAAATGGTAAAATGATGTGGATGATTGTTGTTGCTACCATACCAGCGGCTATTTTTGGTGTTTTATTTGAAGATAAAATAGATGAATTAGTTCGTACAAATTATGTTTTAATTGCTATTTGTTTAGCTGTGATGGGTATTATTATTAAATATACCGATAAACTTAGTGAAGAAACAAGAGGTTTTAAAAACATGACTTTCAAAGATGCTATATTAATTGGTTGTGCTCAAGTATGTGCTTTAATACCAGGGTTTTCAAGAAGTGGAACAACCATTTCTATGGCACGTGTTTTAAAAATTAATCGTAGTGATGCGGCTAGATTTTCCTTTTATTTATCTGCACCAGTTGTATTAGGAGCTGTTGCCATCAAAGTAGTTAAGGGAGAAATGCTTAGTTTAATTACTTCTGAACCAGTAACCTTTATTATTGGTGTAGTAATTAGTTTTATCTTTGGATTATTATGTATTAAATTCTTACTTAATTATATTAAAAAGCATGATTATAATATCTTCATGTGGTATCGATTAATATTAGCTTTAATTGTTTTAATAGTACTATATTTTAAATAGTAAAGAGGTTCTATGCGAAAAAGAAAAAGAAAACTAAAATATAAAAATATTTTAATTGTGATTGGTGTAATTGCACTAATCATCTTTTTCGTTGTAAGAAAAACTGATGAAAAAATAACTTCTGAGATAATTAATACTTATATTAATAAAAATATTTCGGAATTAGAAATCTTAGCTAAAGATAATAATTTAGAGATTATAAAAGAATATGAATATAGTAAAACATTAGATAAAGATTTTATTATTACTGCTAAATTAAAAGAGAATAAAGTAGAAACAACTATTTCTAAAGGAAAAATAGATGATAAATTATATCGGGAAAAGAAAGTTAATGAATTAGGTAATGTACCAATTATGATGTATCATGGTATTATTGATACTGAAGAAAATATTTATACTGGTGGTAATGTTGATAAGAATGGTTATAATCGAACGGCTAAAGCTTTTCGAGAAGATTTAGAGTTTTATTATAAAAATGGTTATCGAATGATAAGGCTTAATGATTACGTTAATGGTATTATTGATGTTTCTTTAGGATATAGTCCAATTATTTTAACTTTTGATGATGGTGATAAAAATAATTTTAATGTTTTAGGAGAAAAAGAAGATGGATCACTTGAAATAGATCCTAATTGTGCAATTGGAATATTAGAAGAATACAAAAAGAAATATCCAGACTTTAATGTTACGGCTACATTCTTTGTTATGGATGGTATTTTTAATCAAAGTAAATATAATGAAAAAATAGTTAATTGGTTAGTTGATCATGGTTATGATGTTGGAAATCATACGACTATTCATCCTGATTTTACCAGTATTTCTATTGATAAAACCCAAGAAGTAGTTGGAAAGATGTATCAAAAACTAGAGAAATTATTAGCTGATAAGTATGTTAAAATAGTGGCTCTTCCATATGGTTCACCATATAAAAAAGAACATGCTAATTTCCCATATATCTTAAAAGGTACATATCTTGATTATACTTATGAAACAATTGCGACACTAAGAGTAGGGTGGGAACCAGAACTTTCTCCATTTCATAAAAACTTTGATAAAACATTTTTAAAAAGATGTCGAGCTTATGATAACGATGGAAAAGAATTTGATATTAAAATGGTTTTTACTAATTTAGAAAAGAATCGTTATATCTCAGATGGTGATAAAGATACAATTGTTATTAAAGAAGGAAATACTAATATAAATAGTAGTTTAAATAACATTATTACATATAAGGAGAGTGATTAAATGATATTAGTAACTGGTGGTCTTGGCTATATTGGTAGTCATACCGTAGTAGAATTAATTGAAAATAATTATGAGGTAGTTATTATTGATAATTTATCTAATTCTAAAATAGAAACTCTTGATAAATTAGAGAAAATAACTGGTAAAAAAATTAAATATTATCAAAATGATGTTTGTGATAAAGAATCTTTAGAGAAAATATTTAAAGAAAATAAAATTGATGCCGTTATTCATTTTGCAGGATATAAAGCAGTTGGTGAAAGTGTATCTAAACCACTTAAATATTATCGTAATAATATTGATTCAACCTTAACTTTATTGGAAGTTATGGAAGAAAACAATTGCTTTAATATTATATTTTCATCTAGTGCCACAGTTTATGGTAAACCTAAATCTTTACCAATATATGAAGATTTTCCTTTATCTACAACTAATCCATATGGAACTACAAAATTATTTATTGAATATATTTTAAATGATTTATATGTAGCTAATAATAAGTGGAATATAACTATTCTTCGTTATTTTAATCCAATTGGTGCGCATAAATCAGGTTTAATTGGTGAAGATCCACGTGATATTCCCAACAATTTAATGCCATATATTGTTAAAGTAGCGACAGGAGAACTTCCGGTATTAAGTGTTTATGGTGATGATTATGATACTATCGATGGAACAGGAGTACGTGATTATATTCATGTAGTTGATTTAGCTAAAGGTCATGTACTGGCTTTAAATAATAAAAATTCGGGAGTTAAAGTATATAACTTAGGTACTGGAAAAGGAACTAGTGTATTAGAACTTGTTCATGCATTTGAAAAAGTAAATAATATCACAGTTAATAAAAAGATAGCACCAAGAAGACCTGGTGATATTGATGCATGTTTTGCCTCTTGTGATAAAGCTTTTAAAGAATTAGGATTCAAAGCTTCTAAAACAATTGATGAAATGTGTCAAGATGCTTATAATTTTATTAAAAAGAATGGTTAACATTCTTTTTTTAATATTTGCGTATTATCTTTAAAATATGATAAAATATAATTATGGAAAATAAAGATTTAGAAGACTATTTAAAATATTTAGAATACAATAAAAATTATAGTGAAAATACTATAATTTCTTATCGTGATGATATTTTAGAATATTTAAAATTCTTAGAAAGAGAATGTCTTGATTTATGTGAAGTAAGATATAGTGATATTAGATTTTTATTAGATTATTATGATTCAATGCATTTAAAAAGTCTTAGTATTAGAAGAAAAATAAGTAGTTTAAAAGGCTTTTATAAATATTTATGTAGAAATTCAAAAATAGATGATAATCCATTTTCATATGTAACTCTTCCTAAAAAGGAAAAGAAGTTACCACAATATTTAAATTATAATGAAATGATTGAGATATTTGATACGATTGATACAAGTGATTTATTAGGTCTTCGTAATCGATTAATAATGGAACTACTCTATGCAACTGGGATTCGAGTATCAGAACTTGTTAATATAAAAAATAAAGATATAGATTTATCTAATCGTAGTATTGTAGTTACTGGAAAAGGGGATAAAACAAGAATTGTTTTCTTTAATGAAATAACTAAAAAATATATTAGTAAATATCTAAACGAATCAAAAGATGTTCGTAAGGAAGAATATTTAATATTAAATAATAATGGTAAACAAATAACAACCCGAGGAATTCGTTTAATTATGAATAAAATAATCAGGGATACATCAATTATAAAAAATGTTCATCCCCATATTATTCGTCATACTTTTGCGACGCATTTACTTAATAATGGTTGTGATTTATTAACTGTTCAAGAATTATTAGGTCATGCATCAATTAGTACCACTGGAATATATACTCATGTTACAACTGAACATATTAAAGATGTTTATTATCATACCCATCCAAGAAGTAAAATATAAGTTGTTTAAGTATTACTTTTTATGATATACTTAATAAGAGGTAGAATATGGAAAAAACTTATAAAAAGAAGTATTTAACTTTTCTAATTGGTTTTTTCATTGGCTTGATTGGATTTGCCAGTGCTTTTTTCATGTATATAAGTATCAAACCACCAATAGAAATTAATTATGATGTTGGTGATATTTCTGATGATAGAGAAGGTGGATTAGCTTTTAATTCAATTGATGAAAGTATTTATTTGGAAAATATTATTCCGACACTTGATAAGTTTGGGGTAGAAGAAAAGGGTTTTTCTTTTTCGATTAAAAATAATAATTTAAAAGCAATTAATTATGAATTAAAATTACTAGATGATAATAGTACAATACCTAATCGTGATATTAGATATCAATTAATTAAAAATAATCAAATACAAGGTATTTATACATTAAGTAGTGATGGTGTTGTTGAAGTAGCTACAATTGATTCAAAGAGTGAAGTTAATTATACAATAAAACTATGGCTTGATTATAATAGTGAAATTAAAGTTGGTGAATTAAAGAAGAAAATTTCCGTTATTGAAAGAGATGAAAATGATTATTATCTTAATAAACCAGTGTTAACTATGGGAATGATTCCTGTTTATTATGATTATAATACTAATAGTTGGTATAAAACTAGTGTAGATAGTAATAAATGGTATGCATATGATGATGGTATTTGGGCTAATGTTGTTACTATTAATAGTAATAAACGTAAGTATTATCAAGATAGTGAAGTTGATACAAAGATACTTATGGAAGATATTAATTCTATGTGGGTATGGATTCCAAGATTTAATTATCAAATTAATGACGATACTTTAACTTTTGTTAATACTAAAGAAAAAGCTTATCAAGCTTTTACGTTTAATGATATTGAATTAGATGGATTTTGGTTTACTAAGTTTGAAAGTAGTTTAAATAGTAAAAGTGAATGTATTACTTCTAGTTTAACTACTAAGTGTAATAATTCAAATAATAAACTATATTATGTACCAGACTTTCCTTTAACGACAAAAATGTCAATGTCTAATATATTTTATGCAATTAGAAAAATGGAATTAAAAAATAATATTTATGGTTTTAATGGAACTGGGACAACTCTTAATTTTGATGGTACTATTAAAAATGATAATAATGACTTTGATATTCATATGATTAAAAATAGTGAATGGCAAGCTGTTAGCTTACTATCTAGTAGTAAATATGGAAAAGTAGGAAATAATAAAGATAATAATAAAAAAGTACTTAATAATAATTCAAGTTATTCTGGTAAATCATATTATGAAGATAATGAATATGATTATAATGTTTCTATTAAAGGTGAAGCAGCTAGTACAACCGGTAATGTTTATGGAATATATGATATGGCTGGTGGTAAACGAGAATATGTTATGGTTAATAATAGTGAACTAAGCATTTTTGAGAAAACTTCTAATAGTGGCTTTTCAACTATGGTTAAAGAATATTACTATGATCAAGAATTAAGGGATAGTGATACTACTTTAAAATTAAAAGATAAAGAAAATAATGATAATTTAATTAGTAAAGAACCAATAACAAGAGGTGGATATAAAAACACTGGTGGAATATTTAATTTATATAGTCCAAGTGATTATATTAATAAAGTAAGTGTTGAAACTAATAGCCGAGCTTGTTTAATAATAATGAAGGAGAAGAATGATGAGAAGAAAGAAAGCTAAGAAAAAACCATTTATTATATTATTTTTAATAATTATATTATTAGGAGGAGGATACTTTTACTATAATTATTTAAATAATAAGAAAATGACCCAAACTAAGTATTTAGCAAGTGAAGATTTAAAAATCAGTTTAAAAGATGAAGAAGGAAATAATAAAAAAGAAGTAGTTCGTGGAACCAAAGTAGATTATTTCTTTAATCAAGATAATGATAGTACTGCAAAAATAAAAATTGATAATGAAGAATATTTTCTTGATAAAAAATATTTAGTTGATAGTATTGAAGAAACTGTTTTGGAAAAAGAGGTTTATGTTCGTACAAGTTATAATATTAATAAAGATTTAGAAAGTACAGATTTACTTACTTTAGCTAAAAAGGGTGATAAATTAGAAATTATTGGTTTTGATAAATTAGATGAAACTGGTAAAGTAAATATGTATAAAGTTAAATATAAAGATACTGAAGGTTATTTTTATGAAAAATATACTTTAAGAAGTGAAGAAGAAGCTAAAAAGAATTATGATCATAATGGAGCTTATCAGACTCATCAAAAACAAAAGAATATTTATGGTGGAGGAGAAGGGGCAACACTTGATTATTATCCAGTAGTAAAACCTACTTTTGCTGATAATAAAATGCCTGATGAATGTTATACTTTATATTTAAACGGTACTAAAAGTGTTATGAATGATATTGATAGTTATATATCACTTGCCAAATCCACTAAAATAAATGCTTTTGTTGTTGATATTATTGATGATGTTAATATTGCCTATGTTTCTCCATATATGGAAAAAGAATGTCCAACTTGTAATAAACATGCTCAAAATAGTTTAGATAATTACAAAGCTGCTATTAAGAAATTAAAAGATAATGGATTTTATGTTATAGGAAGAATAACGGCTTTTAAAAATACATATTATGTAACTGATCATAAAGATAATGCAATTGTTAATGCTAGTGGAACACCAATTCTTCATCAAAGTAGTTATTGGCCAAGTGCATATAATCGTAATGTATGGAAGTTTGATATTGAACTTGCTAAGGAAGCTGTTACTTTAATGGGATTTAATGAAATTCAATTTGATTATGTTAGATTCCCTGATGGATTAAATGCTAAAGAAAAAGCTGGTACGGTTAAATATAATAATACTTATGGTGAATCAAAAGCTGAAGCCATTCAAAGATTTTTGATGTATGCAACTAATGAATTACATAAATTAAATGTTTATGTAGCGGCTGATGTGTTTGGTGAGAGTAGTTATGGTAGTGGTTATATAACTAGTTATGGACAATATTGGCCAGCTATTTCAACGGTTGTTGATGTTATTAGTGCGATGCCATATACAGATCATTTTGGTTCTAATTATGGAGGACACTTAGAACCATGGGTATATCCATATGATACAATTAATACCTGGGCAAAAACAGCTGCTGCAGGACAAAAGTTATCAGCTTCACCTGCTATAGCAAGAACATGGCTTACAGCTTATAATACTCCAGTTGCTGCACGTGGTACAGTAGTTTATTATAATGCTAATGAAATATCTGCTCAAATAAAAGCTCTTTATGATAATGGTTTAGATGGTGGATATATGACATGGAATGCAGCTAGTAATATTAATCGATATAAAGCACAAAAAGATGCCTATACAAAGGAGTACAAAAAATGAAAAAAATAATTCTTGATGAAAATGAATATGAATTAATCGAGGATAATGGGGGATGTTTTGATGAAAGTGAAATGCGTGAAAAATATACGGACTATTTTTATGAGTTTGATTATATTTTAGGAGATTATGCTTATAATAAATTAAGACTAAAAGGCTTTTGTGAAAAGAATAATAAACGTTTTAATAAAATTAATGATTATAGTACAAAGAATGAGTATCTTGAAAATCTTTGTGCATATAAATGCAAATATTTTGTGTTAAAAAAGGTAAAAAGGTCTTGAAAAGCATGTTTTTTATGATAAAATGATACTAGATGATGGTAAAGGAGAAAAGATTATGAGTGATAAAAAGAATATGATGATTACGACATTACCAGATGGTACTAAAGAAGAGGTTGAAGTATTATTAGCATTTATATTTAATGATAATAATAAAGAATATGTTATTTATACAAAGAATGAAGTAGATGACAATGGAAATGTTACTATATATATTTCCAATGTTACTAGAGTTGGTAATAATATTACTTTATCAACTGTATCAGATGATAATGAATGGACAAGAATAAAAAATGTACTTCGTGAATTATCAAAAACTGAATAGGAGGATGGGAAAATGAATTATACAATTATCCAAAATCCATATAAAGATGAAAGTACAGTTATCACTTCTAGAGGTGTAATGACTGATGCTAAAGTAGCTAAACTTAATAATGATAAGAAAAGACCAGCTTTAGTTAGTCATTGGGAGAGACTTCGTCCAGAAGAAGTAGTTACGCTTTCTCAAAATACTCCAAAAGATTATAGTTCACTATTAGATACTGTAGGTATTACAGTAGTTAATTATGGAATGGAAGCATCTAATTCTGGAGCTAAGAAATTAAGAGTTAATAAAATTGTTAATGAAAAAGCTCTAAATATTTATAATAATATGGAAAAAAGAGATGTTGTTCCAAAAGCTCCTGATGTAGCTCCTTCTGCTGAAGAAGTAAAAGTTGAAAATACTTTAACTCCTAATGTTGTATCTGATGTTGAAGATTCACGTGGAAAACATGAAAAAGATATTCCAGAAACACCAAAAGAAGAACCTGTTAATAATACTTTCTCTTATACATCTCGTTCAGAGAGAAACGCATTATCTGATGTAACTAAGACAGAAGTTAAACAAGAATCTCGTGCTGGAGATATGGATTTATATAATAATTTACTACATAATGGTAATGAAGCTGATGATGTTTCTCGTCAACTACAAGGTGCTCGTAATCAATTATCTATTGAAAAAGAGGAGAGTAGGAAGTTAGCTGAACAATATGGAGAAGCAGTTAAAGAATTAGCTAAATTAAAACAAGAAGTAGAAACTACTAAAAAACAAAAAGAACAAAAAGCTAAAGAAGAATTAAGTATTACTTTAAAAAGTATTGAAAATCTTCAAAAAGAAAATTTAGAAAGAACTAGTGATTTAACTTCAATTCAATCTGAAATAGCAAGACTTAAAGCTGAAAAACAAGCAATGGAAGCTAATGATTTTGAATAAAAAAATAAACGTAATTTAATTACGTTTTTTTTATACCTTCGAAGTTAAATTCTGGGATGAAACTTTCTGATACTGTTTCACCAATTTGACAAAATGCATTTTTGATACCTATATTTATCGCATAATCTATTATTTCATCATAATCATTTTTACTTATTGGCTTTTTTAGTTCTTTAAATTCGACATATTTATTTGGAGTATATTGATTCATAATACTAATATAGATATCATCATGATAAGTATTATATAAATAACTTAATATTTTTTTAGTATCATTTTTCATGCCTGGTAATAGTAGATGTCTTACAATAGTTCCTTTAATTATCATACCATTGTCATCAAATTTGCATGGACCAGTTTGTTTTATCATTTCAGCTATTGCTTTTTTGGCATTTTCTAAATAATCTTTGGTTTTAGAATATTTGAATGCTAACTCATCATTAAAATATTTAAAGTCTGGTAAATAAACATCGATAAGTCCATCTAAAAGTCTAATAGCTTCATTTGTTTCATAACCACTACTATTATAAATTATGGGAATCTTTAAACCCATTTTTTTAGCTTTTTTAATGGCTTTTACAATACTTGGTATATACATGGTTGGGGTAACTAAATTAATATTATGAACATGTTTTTTTTCTAGTTCCATCATAATTTCTGCTAGTCTTTTAATCGTTATTTTTTTACCTTTGTTATATTTAGATATTTCCATGTTTTGACAAAAACAACATTTAAGATTACAACCAGTAAAGAAGATTGTTCCAGATCCATTGGTTCCACTTATTGGTGGTTCCTCATAAAAAAATGGTTTGGCCAGTGCGACCTTTATTTCGTTATTTAAACCACAAAATCCTTTAGTTAGATAGCGATTAACCATACATTTTCTAGGACATAACATACATTTCTTATAATAGTTCATAACGTCACCATAAATAATTATATCAAAAATACGAAAAAATAGACAAAAAACATCTTTTAGTCTATAATATAATTGGATGTGATTTATGAAATATTATTTTATTGGTATTAAAGGAAGTGGAATGAGTACACTTGCTAATTTACTATATGATCTTGGTAATTCCATTGTTGGTTATGATGATAGTGTTGGTTATAAATTTACTATGGAAGGTTTAGAGAAACGTGGTATAAAAATATATCATGGTAATATGTATCCTATTTTAGATAAAGATACCATTGTTACTTATACTGCTGCTATTAATGAAACTCATCATGAAGTTAAAAGAGTTAAATCTCTTGGTTATAAAATAATACCATATAAAGATTTAATGGCAAGAATAACTAGTAAGTTTGAAACTACTTGTGTTTGTGGTACTCATGGTAAAACAACTACTTCTTTAATGATTTCAGATATTTTAAGTAAATCATTAGGTTGTTCTCAATTTGTTGGGGATGGTAGTGGTTTTGGTAATCGTAAAAGTAATTTACTAGTTATGGAATCATGTGAATATAATAAGCATTTCTTATCATATTTTCCATATAATACACTGGTTACTAATATTGAACTTGATCATACTGAAACATATCCGACGATTAATGATATGATTAAAGCTTTTCAAACTTTTGTTAATAAGACTCGAAATCAAGTTATTTTATGTGGTGATGATGAAAATGTTTTAAAACTTAAAGTTAATAATCCAATATATTTTGGTTTTAATGATAATAATAATTTACAAATTAAAAATAAAGAAGTATCTGATAATAAAACTAAATTTGATGTATATTATAATGGTGAGTTTTTTGATCATTATGAAACTAATATGTTTGGTAATCATTTAGTTTTAGATGCTGTTGGAGCTATTGCAGTTAGTATTTTATATGATATAGATAAAAAGATAATTAAAGAAGTATTAGAAAACTTTGTTTTTGCTAAACGTCGTTTTAATGAAACGGAAATAAAAGATAATGTTATTATTGATGATTATGCTCATCATCCAACAGAAATCAGAGTAACATATGATTCAGCACATGAAAAGTATCCTGATAAAAAAATAATCGCTGTATTTATGCCTAATACTTATTCTAGAACGGAAGCTTTGTTTAATGATTTTATTAAAGCATTAGGTTTATATGATAAAGCTTACATTACTGATATAAAATGTAATCGAGAAAGACAAGAAGATTATCCTAATATAAATAGTGATAAATTAATAAATAAAATAGCAGGTGCTGAAAAAATTAGTTTAGAAGAGATTGATAAATTAAAAGATTATCATAATACTGTAATATGTTTTATGAGTTGTGCGGATATTAGTCCACTAGTCGAGAAAACTAAAGAATTATTAAAGTAATTTATTAGGAGACAAAATGAAAATTAATAAATTAAGAAAAGTTAATAGACGATTATTAAGTTGGCTTTTTGCAATTGGATTTATATTTTTTCCAATTAATAAAGGAAAAACAGAAAGAGTTATTAATCAAATAAAACCCGATAAAAAAATAGTATCGGCTTTTGATGAAGAAAATATTGCAAGTAGCCAGTATGGTGCTAGTCAAATGGTATTTGATAAAGATACAATATTATCATCCTCCCATGTTTTAGAGGTTATGCAAAAATATAGACCATATCGTGATTTTTCTTCGATGGGAGAAGCTCTTCAATACTATAAAAGTTTTCTTAATCAAATATTTGAACAAGGTTGTGCGGATGCAGCAATATGTAATATTATCTATCATTGGTTAGAAGAAACACCAGATGTTTTTCTAAAATGTTTTGGTTTTCCAATGTATGAACCAGATGAATATGGTAATATTGATTATAACTATGAAGCTTTGATGGTTGATGTATTTTGTAATCGATTATCAAAAATCCCTAATGGTTGGGAAATGATGGATCAAATAATTCAAAAAGATATGTATAAATATGAATTAAATCGTTTCATGATGGGTGATGAATGGACAAAGAAAAAACCAGATAATCTTAGTGGAAAAGAACTAGAAGAATGGAAAGAATTTGAAAAAAAGCGTGATGAGACTTTCCGTGAATTAAATAAAAAATATTCAGATGCAAAAGAGGTATCCTATGATTTAGGAATTGGTTCATCTAATCATGAATCTGATATTTCTTATTATATCAGCTCTTATTTAGCAGAGCATTATTTGGATAGTGGTGTTACATTTCCAATAGATGATATAAAGCCTGGTGATATGATAGCTAGTCGTGGATTTAATTTCTATACTGA
>JAEEGL015973034.1_pt1 | contig 19811 bp, 20 predicted proteins | sample 9134231 | NCBI WGS metagenome assembly JAEEGL01 (sample SAMN16246548, study PRJNA631951) | gut metagenome | biome: gut microbiome; feature: rumen; material: fiber-attached | host: Bos | place: Iran: Karaj | collected 2018-10 | reverse complement strand
TTTTTAATTATTAAATAACTTAAGTGTTATAAAACAAACTCCATTTGTATATCATATGGTTCTTTTTCTGCTAATACTCTATTGATTTCTGTTGCCTCTATACAACCTAATCTTCTATAAGCTGCTTGGCTTTCTTTAGAAGAATGTGCTGAAATATATAACTTCTTTGCACCAATCTCTTTTGCTTTTTTACAAGCTAACTTAAAAAGTTCTTTTCCAATACCACGATTTCGATATGGTTCTGACACTTGATATAAAAGAAACTCTATATATTGATTACTGCTTCCAAAAAACTCATTAGATACTAAAATAAATCCAACAACTTTTTCTTCACAGAACGCACCATATGCAAAAGCTTTTTCTGAAATTTTATGCAGAATTTCTCGTGCTATTTCTCTTCGTTTATTTAAGTCCCAATCTTCCACGTACTCGTTTGTTACTAAGACATACTCATTATTACTATTTTTTCTCCAACACTCTTTTACCTCTTGGTATCTTAAAAAACCATCTAATGAATCTTCATTAAAATTTTTTTCTGTTAATAATAAATAAGTTATTTTCTTCACATTAATACCTCTCTAATAAACACACACATTCTACATGCCTAGTATGCGGTTAACTAACATGTCAATTCATCCTCATTGTTACCTATATGTATGCGGATCAAGAACATATTATAAACATTTTAATATTTCTTCAAACTTTGTATATCCACTTTCTGCATTAATATGTCCCCCATTTTTTATTACATATTGTTCGTTTGAAATAGTATCTGCAAATTCTTTTTCTACTTCAAACTTCACATATGGATCATTATCAGAATAGAAACATACTATATCATTACAATATTTTTTAACATCTTTTAGATTGTCCAAAAACATTGGTTCATTAACAACATCAAAATCAGGATCTATTCCTAGATAATTATTAAATCCACATACAAATATTAACTTTTTTACTTTTATTTGTTTATTTATTAAATATTTACATACAAATACTGGAGCAATACTATGCGCTATTAGTGTAGTATTTTCATTAATATCTAACTTATCTAATTCTTTACTCCAATTTTCATAATTTTGATTCCCTACACCTACTGGCATTTGTGGAACTGCTACTTTTCTATTTTGTTTTTCTAATTGATTTTTTAACCATGGAAACCAATTACCATCTTTTGATCCAAAGCTTCCATGTAATATTATATAGTTATTCATAAAATCTTCCTTTCTAAAACCATTAGGCTTTCGATGTGCGATGTTTGGGGAAACATATCAAATAAGTCTACACTTTTTAAAGAATATTTTTCTTTTAAAATATTATAGTCTCTAGCTAAAGTAACAGGATTACATGATATATAGATTATTTTACTTGGGCAAATTTCCATAATAGATTCTAATGACTTATTATCACTACCTGCTCTTGGTGGATCCATAATAACTGTATCTACCTTTAATTCTTTTAACTTATCTATTTTATCTTCTACTTTGCCTTCTATAAATTCAACATTAGAAATATTATTTAATTCTAAATTTTCATTAGCATCCATAATAGATGAATGACTAACTTCTATTCCATATACTTTATTAAAGTATTTAGACATAAGTATAGAAATAGTACCAGTTCCAGAATAAAGATCTAATGCTGTTTCTTCATTATCAAGTTTACTTATTACATATTTATATAGTTCTTTAAAAGTAACTGTGTTAACTTGAAAAAAGGATTTTGGTGAAACATAGAATTTATAGTCCTCTATTTGCTCTATTAATCTTGTGTTACCGGATATATTTTCATCTTTTATATATATACTTGCTTGAGGTAATAAACTAATTAATTCTTCTTTATATACTGGATTTAAGTTATCAAAGGAAACCATTATTTCATTTGAAATACATCTAATCATTACTTCAGTTATATTATGTTCTTTATCCTGAATAAAACTTTTTAGTTTAGATATAACATCATTTATTTTTTCATCTAATAATAGACAATTATCTATAGGAACAATTCTATGAGTTCTTTCTTCATAGTAACCTATTTCATTATTATTAACTTTTAAAGTTACTTTATTTCTATAATTATATTCATTATATGAATATATATTAGGATTAATATCTATATTACATATTTTATTAAATATACCTATTACTTTATTCTTTTTAAAATCTAATATCTTATTATTAGATAAATGCATTAGATTACATCCACCGCATTTATCATAATAAGGGCATTTTGGAAGAACTCTATCTGGTGAAGATTCTATTACATTATTTAATTCTCCAATATAATAATTACCTTTATCTTCTTTAATAGATATATCTACTAATTCATCTGGTAATGCACCCTTTATAAAACATAATTTACCTTCTATAGATGCTATACCTTCTCCTTCATTATTTAATCTTAATATTTTTACTATCATAAATACTCCTTATAATAAATATAAATAAACTGTGAAGAAATGAAGAATAGTACCTGCTACACAGAATAAATGAAATATAGAATGTATATATTTCTTTTTAGAACCTATACCATATAATATAGATCCTACTGTATATATTATTCCTCCAAGTATTAATAATACTATTCCATTTAAACCTATACTATTTGATAACTTAGATAATCCAAATAATATAGACCATCCATTTATTAAATGGCAAATAACTTCTAATGCTTGAAATTTATCTATACCAATAGATGTTAATACTATACCTAATACTGTTACTAAAGCCACTACTCCAAATAATATCCAACCAAGTGAACCTCCAACACCTAAAAGAGCTACAGGTATATAAGTACCAAACACAAGTAAATATACATTACAATGATCTAATACCCTTAGTACTTTTTTACCTTCTAAAGAAGCTGGTAATGCATGATATATACATGATAATGTATATAGTATTACCATAGTAGAACCAAATAAAGATACTGTAGTTTCTGCTAAAGGTCCTTTAGCTTTTACTACCATTAATACTAGGGCTGCTATAGCAAGTAAGGCACCTAAACCATGTGAGATAGAATTAAATAATTCTTCTCCTAGAGTATATTTAGGTACTCTTATATCAATCTTCTTCTTTTCTTTGTCAGTTTTATATTTATTAACTAATTCTATTATTTCTTTAGCATTTTCTTCATTAATATTATATTTCTTTTTTAATGTCTTTTCTAATGTCATAATTAACCTCTAATATTTCTATTATAATTAAATATATATTGAATTACTAATCCAGAATATTCTCCATATTTATCATATATAAAATTATTAATTTTATCTATTCCTTCAATATTATATTCATCTTTCATAAACTTTTTAACCCAAGTATCTACTGGAAATACATCTTGTCTTTTATAACTAAATAGTAATATACAAGATGCTACTTTTATACCAATACCTTTTTGAGTCATTAGATAATCTAATGCATCTTTAGAACTTAGATTATCTATTAGATCTAAATCAAATTCTTTATTATATATTTTATGAACTATATCACATGTATATTCATCTCTAAAACCAAATTTAGCATCTCTAAAATCTTTTGGAGTAGCTTTTACAAGTGATTCTAGTTCTGGAAATAAGTAATATTCTTTATTATTAAATATTACTTTTTTACCAAACATTTTAGATATATTATCTAGTGCTTTTTTAATATTTGGAACACTATTATTAGTAGATAACATATAACTAATTAAGGCCTCTAATTTAGGTTCATTCATTACTTTAAGACCATTAGATGAATCAATTATTTTCTTTAAAGATTTATCTCTTTTAAGTAATTCTTTATTAATAGAATCATAATCTCTATTTAAATCAAAATATTCCTTTATTACTTCTTCTAAGTTATTATTATTTGATGAATTAACTATTAATTCATCATTTACTTTTTTAATATTAATAACTCTATCAGGAAGTATTACTGTGTAACTATTATCTTCTTCTATGTCATATCTAAATATTTGACCACAAGTAATTGTTTTATCTATATCAAAATAATTATTTAATTTAATAATCATATGAATCACCTAAGGGTATTATAACATAAAAAAAAGAATAATTAATTATTCTTTCTTAGTTCTATAGCTTTAGTTACTACGTCCTCTATTTGATTAACAGAAAATGGTTTAAGAAGTATAGCAGCTACATTATATGTTCTTACTTTACCTATTATTTCAGGAGCTTCTTCTCCTGTAATAATACATACAGGAATCTTTTCTAATATTCCTTTACCTTGGAAATAATCTAGTACTCCAAAACCATCTACATTTGGCATATTAAGATCTAATAGTATTGCCATAATAGTTCCTTCAGGCATTACATCCACTATATCCATAGCTTGTTTACCATCAGAAGCCATCATTACTTTATATTTATCTTTATAAACATGTTCTATTAAGTTTCTTGTTATATTAGAATCATCTACAACTAATATTGTTTTTTCATTAATAATTGGATTAAAATTTTCCATAATTACCTCCCTAAATACATCTTTCCTATTTCTTCAAATTTGTTTATTTCATTTATAAATAAATCAAAATTATTATCTATAAATTCTTTATTACTTTCTTTACCAGCCATTTCATTAGAAAGTGCTATATCTATTAAAGATACAAATCCTAAATACTTAGAATCACTTTTAATAGAATGTGATAATATTCCATAGTTTTCAAAATCATTATTATTTTTGTATTCTAATAATCTTGCTTTATTATTATCTATTTCATCTAGAAATTGAGTTAATGTTTCATTATAGAATTCCATATCTCCTAGTAATTCTAAACCTCTATTAATATCTACGCCATTATTTGTTAGTATACTTGTATCCATATATACCTCCACTACTATAAATATTTTATCATAACTATAAATAATATATATTATTATTTACAATTTATATACAAAACAAAAAAGAAGAGGTTATTCCTCCTCTCTTTTATTTTTTCTTTTTAAAGAAAGTACTTTTTCTTTACATTCTCTTGTTTTTTCAAATTTACCATCTAAATCTAATTGATCATAATACTCTTCTGATTTAAAATTAAATGCTATATTTAATGCACCAATTTCAAGAATCACTAAAGCTATATTACTTCCAAGAGTTACTAATAAGCATTCAGTATCACCTTTTTTAATTATTCTTGTATATGTTTTATCAGATTTAGTATATGTTTTAAACACCATTTCTTCATCTTCATTAGGATATAAACACGTTTCATAACCTTCTTCTGGAGTACCAAATAATTCTTCTGCTGGTACATCATAATTACACATTAACTTAAAGTTCTTTTCATTAACATCATTTCCAGTATAAACATTGATCTTTCTAATATTTTCTCCATCTACTTTAGATGTTGGTGAATAAACTATAACTGAATCCATTCCCTTTTCAGAAGAATCTAAATAAGTTATTTCTTCATGTCCTTTAGCATCTAATACTTTTTCTTCTACGTACTGACGTACAACAGTCATATCTTTAGTATGGTAATCCTTTACTTCTTTAACAACACCATAAGTTAAAATTGGACAAGTATACGCTAACATCATACAAGTTATTAATTTAGTTGAAGCAATTATACTACTTGCTCTTGCTACAAATAACTCCTTCTTAGCTTCTTTATATTCCTTTCTATTTTTTTCTTCCATTTTTTCCTCCCCTCGATTATGTAGAGGATGAAAAAAAGACCTCCACATAATATTTAATTATGTGAAAGTCTTGTTCATTATTATTTATAATCCGAATATTATATTGTCCTGACGGATATAATAACTTCTAAAAGAAGTGAACTACTCCCTTTCAACGAATATAATTATAGCATATTTTTATGATTTTGTCAAGTTTTGTAAAGCATACAAAAACCTTAACACTTGTTAAGGTTTAATACTATATGGCGTCCCTGAGCAGAATCGAACTGCCGACCTATTGCTTAGGAGGCAATTGCTCTATCCAACTGAGCTACAAGGACATATATGTAGAATAACATAATTTTTATAATTATTCTACTTTTTTATAATAGAATATATTACTATACCTATTAATAATAATATTAATATAGTAATAGTTATATCTATTATTCTTAAACTTCCTTCTAGTTCAATACCTTCTTTTACATTATTATCATTAGTTATAGAATCCATAGATTTAACTAAGTTATCTTCATTAACATTTCTTCTTATTATATTTCTATCATCCATTTTTAATGTATTAATAAAATAGTTTAATAGAAATTCATAATATTCTTTTTCTCTTGGTATAAAGTCTTTAGAATATATATAATTCTTAAAATCATATAAATTAACATATTTGACTTCTGATACTTCGTCTTTCTGTAAAGTAAATGAAGTATTATTTCTAATTCTTGTTATATAAGTATATGCTAATTGATTACCATGTACAAAAGTATTAATATGTTTAATATTTTCTTTAGATAAGTTAACACCTAATTCCTCTTTTGCTTCTCTTATACATGCATCAATTTCAGTTTCTCCATGATCAACATGTCCTGATGAAGAAAACTCCCATAGATTCTTATACGTAGCTATAGTATTACTTCTTTTTTGAATTAGAATTTCATTATCTTCATTTAATATGATAGTCCATACTACTTTATAATAAAATCCAGGATTTTCACTTCTACAAACAGATGCTGGTCTAGTACCTAAAAACTCTCCTTCTTTAGTATATACATCAAACATTTCTTCCATATTATTCACCTACTTTTATAATAGAATTTAAAGCAAGTTCAGTCATTTTATTTAAACCAGTTTCTCTTTCTTCTGGTGAAACTAAAATATCCTCTTTTATTTGACTATCTACTACTGTTAGAAGACAAGCAGCTTTTTTATTAAATCTTTTAGCGTTATAAAATATAACATAAGCTTCCATTTCTGCTACTTTACAATTAACTTTTTCTCTAGCATAAGCAGCCATAGGAGCCTCACCATAAAAGTTATCTGATGTAAGTATTCTTCCCTTCTTAAGATCTAATCCTTCTTCTTTTGCTTCTTCTTCAATTAAATTATTTAAATAAGAATCTGCTTCTCTTATTTTAGTTATATCTTTTGTCTCTTCATAAGCATAATTAGATAAAGAAAAACTATCTGTTCCAAGAACTATGTCTCTTACATTTATTTCATCACAAATAGTTCCACAAGAACCTATTCTTATCATATAATTAACATTATATTCATTAAACAATTCATAAGTATATATACCTGCTGAAGGAATACCCATTCCATGTGATAATATAGATATTCTTTCACCTTTATAATAACCTGTAAATCCAAGCATATTTCTAGTATTACAAACTTCTTTATAATCAGTTAAATAACTTTCTGCTATATGTTTTGCTCTTAAAGGATCACCACATATTAATACTCTACTAGCTATATCTTCCTTATTAGCATTTATATGTAAAGACATAATTACCTCCTAAAAATAAAAGCTAGTTTACTCTAGCTTTTACTACTATTCTTGCTTTTCCTCCATTTTCACAAGTTACTAAAGTAGCATGAATACTATCAAATTTATTTAAATAACTTGTTTCCTCTGGATTAACATTTCTAAGTGTTTCATAAACAGTATATTCTAATTGTAATCCTGAAGTATCTGTTATTCTAATAATATCTCCAGGTTTTAAATTTTTAATATTATAAAAGAATATATCTTTACCTCTAAAGTTATGAGCAGATAATACAAATCCACCATCTTCATTTATTTCTGCATCTCCATAAGATTTAACTACTCCTACATTCATAGCTTTAGATGTATTTTCTTTAATAATAACAGAACTAAATCCTATTTTAGGTATTTCTATTTTACCTAATATAGTAAATCCTGAATAACTAACACTACTAGAAGTCTTAGTTTCTTTTTCAGGTTCTTTCTTCTCTATTTTTACTTCATCTTCAAAGGCGTCTAATGCTTTCTTTTCTAAAGACTCTAGTTTTCTTTCTCTAAAAGAATCATATATCATAAGAAAAGAAACAAAGTATAAAGCAAATATTAAAGCAAATATTACTATATTTGTTACTTTCTTAAACATTTTTTAAACCTCTAAAAACCTAGTTTATTAAATGCTTTATTAATACTAGATTTATTACCTGAATTATCACTATAACCAGATATAACTATATTATCTACTTGTATTAATTTAAAATAACCTGCTTTAGATGATTTAACTATAGAATAATCACCTTTATCACTATAACTATAATATTTTAATTTACTATAGTTAGATTTAACATATTCTTTAGCACTTTCTTTATCACTAAATTCATAGAATATAAATATAATATCATCTTTAATAGCAGTATATTCTCTTTCATATATACCTTCATATGATAAAGTATTATCTGTAATAGCATAGTTTAATTCATTACCCATCTTTTCAGTAAATCTTTTATAAGTAATTGAATTATATTCTTTAGAACATGCACATAAAACTAATGCAGAAACAATTACTAAACTTAAACAAAATATTCTCTTTATTCTTTTCATATAAACACCTCTATTATATAAATATAATAACATATTTTTTTAAATAATTCTACTCTATTATTCCATTTAATTTACCACTAGATAGATAAGTTAAAGTAGCTCCTCCTCCAGTAGATAAAAATACATTATTAACATCAAATTTATTTAACATATATGTAGTTTCTCCTCCTCCAGCATATATATCTGAATTTAGACTTTTTAATATATTACATATACTCTTTGATCCATCTGAAAAATTATCATCTTCAAATAAACCAAATGGTCCATTTATAAATATAGTTTTAGATTCTTCTAGATATTCTTTAAATAATTCTACTGTTTTTTCTCCTATATCAAAACATTCATCATCACTATTTAAATTAGTAATATCTTTATATACTTTTCTATTATCTACTAAAGAGTACGCATCTTTAGAAAGAATAATTTTATCTGGATATTTATCTAATAATTCTCTGCAATAATCTAATTTATCTTCTTCTACATAGTTTTTACCAGTATTATATCCTTTTGTTTTCAAAAAAGTATATACCATTAAACCAGATATAAGAATATAATCTACTTTATCTATTAAATTATCTATTAAACCTATCTTATCAGATACTTTTTTACCACCTAAACAGATTAAATATGGTCTTTTATAATCATTTAATAATCTAGATAAATTATCTACTTCTTTGCATACTAAAAATCCATTACAAGATGGTAATATTTTAGAAATACCTGTTAAAGAAGAACATTCTCTATGTGAAACTGAAAATGCTTCATTAATAAAGATATCTCCAAAAGATGCAAAGTATTCTGATAAAGATTTATCTTCTTTACTTTCTTTATTATTATCTAAATCAAAGAATCTAGTATTTTCAAATAGTACTATTTTATTATTTTCTATTATACTAGTATCACCATCATAATTATAAAAGGCAACTTTAGTATTTAATAAATCAGATAACTTATCACATACTATTTTTAAACTATTATTTTGTTTATCTTCTTTAGATTTAATTCTTCCAAGATGAGATAATATTATTACTTTATCTGCTCTTTCTATACAATATTTAATAGTATCTAAAGATTTTACAATTCTTGTATCATCTTTAATAGTGTTATTTTCTATTGGAACATTAAAGTCACATCTTATTATTACTCTTTTATTATTTATGTTTATGTCTTCTAGTCTTTTCATATTATCACCTATTAAAATTATAACATAAAAAAAGAAAATAATTTCTTATTTTCTTTTGTATTCTGTAACAGTTCCATACATATCTGTTATATATAATTTGTTACCTTTTAATTTATAAGGGTATGATTTTTCTTTATCAGTTAAATAGTAATCAGTTCTATAAATATATTCATCATCATATCTATATGTACAGTCTGAAAATCTAGAACCTTCTCCTACTTCACATGTACCATCTTCATTTAGTTCCCAATAAGAACTTCCTTTTACCCAAAGACCTTCTAAAGAAGCATCTTCTTCATAATATGTTTCTCCACATCCACAAAGGATAAAACATGTTCCAAATAGTATTAATAAAGTTAATATTTTTTTCATAATACCTCCAATTATCTAACTATAATATGTACAGCTTTTTGAACATTATTACTTGATGTAATAATTACTCTTGTTTCTCCTCTAGAAACACCTCTTACATTACCATTACCATCTACAGAAGCTATTCCTGCATTTAATGATCTATATGATAATGTTTTATTAGTAGCGTTACTAGGTAATACTGATGCATTTAACGCACTACTTTGACCTACAGATAATGTTAAACTATCAATACAAGATATACTTGTTACATTAACATTAATATTTATATCAGGTCTTACTGGGTCTCCTGAAGTACCAGAACCAGATGAACCAGATCCTCCGCCTGATCCTCCAGATCCACCACTATTACCTCCACCTCCGCCAGGATTTGGATTAGGGTTTGGAGTTGGTGTTGGTGTTGGAGTTGGTTCAGGTTGTTTACAATCTACAACACTATATGTTCTTGATGCTGTAGTAACATTATTAGATGAATCAGTAACAGAATAATTAATAGTATAAGTACCTGTTCTTGATTGAGCTAATGTAGCACCTGATATAACTACTTTATCAGTTATATTACCATCTTTATCATCATAAGCTGTGAATCCATAAACTCCTGTACTACTTATATCTACTTTATCTCCTGAACATACTTTTTGATATGAATTTGGATTTATAAATGTTATAACTGGTGGATTAACATCTTTACCATCTTGTGAACCAGTTTCGTTTACTATTACTTTTCTTTCTTTAGAAGCACTATTTCCTGCTTTATCAGATACAGAATAAACTATAGTATATTCTCCTAAGGTATTAGTATCTACTACTCCTTCTTTTTTAATTTTCTTAGTTAAATCACCATCTACTTTATCGTAAGCTGTAGCACCTGGATCTTTGAACTCTTCTCCTATAGCTATAGTTATAGTTTCAGAACCAAGTAATTTTATTTCTGGTGGTTTAGTATCATTATCAGATTGGGCAATAGTTTTATTTTCTGTTCCAGTAGTTTCACTACCATAACCTACAGTCTTATAAATATTTTTACAAGATATATATGTTTTATATTCCATATTGCCTTTATTATTTTTTGCTATAGCATATCCTATACAATCATTAATATTAGAATTAGTAACTAACTTTTTCTTTTTAATATTTTCTATAGGTATTTTTCTATATTGGTCTTCTTCTAATTCTATGTCTTCTAATACTAAATAGTTAGGAGCAGCATTATTAATTTGCGATTCTAATAGTATATATTTTTTTCTCATAGAACTTCTATGAAGTAATATAAATATAACTATAATAGCTATAATACCAACTATAATACCAATAGCAATTAATTTAGTTTTAGTCCAAAATTTTGTTTCCTCCATTATATACCTCCTAATACTCAGTATAATTTATTGTTTTATATTTATTTCCACATTTAATATATGCTTTTCTTGTAATTATATATTCCATAGAATTATAATCTTTTGTACTTGTTGATTCAACATAACCATCACATTTTTTAACAAGTTTACTATCTGTATTTATTAATTTAGCTTCTTTTAATTTACTAATACTAATTCTATCTACAGTACCATCTTTTATCTTAATATTTTTTATTTCATAATAGTTATCTGCAAATATAACTAATTCTTTTTCATATTGTAAATATTCTTTACCTTTATTACCTATTTTAACTTTAATAACTATAAAGAATACTAATATAGATAATAAAGCAAGGCCTGCTAAAATTAAATGTAATCTTGTAATCTTCTTTTCTCTAACCATTTTAACTTTAGGTTCACTAGGAGTACTACTATCATCTACTTTACCTTTTATTAAAAAGATTAATTTTTGTTTTAGATTCATAATCTTTCCCCTATATATTTTAGAGTTCTAATCATTTGAGATGTATATCCCATTTCATTATCATACCAAGCACATACTTTTACAAGACTTTCACCATTATTTTCTATTATTTCTGTCAATGTAGAATCAAATATAGATCCATATGTAGAAGATATAATATCAGTAGATACTATTTCTTCATCTACATAACCTATAGACTCTGATGAATTATTTTTAAATAAATTATTTAATTCTTCTTTAGTTACACTTTTTTCTAATCTTAAAGTTAATTCTGCTATAGAACCAGATATAGTTGGTACTCTAAAAGCACTACCCATTAATTTACCATCTAATTCAGGAATAACTACTCCTATTGCTTTAGCTGCTCCTGTTGAAGTAGGAACTATATTAGAAGCAGCAGCTCTACTTCTTCTAAGGTCTCCTTTTTTATTAGGTAAATCTAACAAACTCTGATCATTAGTATATGCATGAACTGTATTCATATAACCTACTAATACTTTATAATTATCATTTATTAATTTAAGTACTGGAGCTATTGCATTTGTAGTACAAGATGCAGCTGAATAAATATTATCATCTCCTGTAATAATATCTTCATTAACACCATAAACTACAGTTTTAACATCTTTATCAGAAGGAGCAGATATTAATACTTTTTTAGCTCCTGCTGTTATATGCATAGATGCTTTTTCTCTTGTTTTAAATATACCTGTACACTCTAATACTATATCTATATCTAAACTCTTCCATGGTAGATTTTCTGGATTAGATTCTTTTAATATTTGAATCTTTTTATTATTAATAGTAATACTATTATCATCACTAGTAACATTTCCATCAAATACTCCATGAGAAGTATCATACTTAAATAAATAAGCTAATGTTTTAGGATCTGTTAAATCATTAATAGCTACTACATCAAAGAAATCATCATTTATCATTCTTCTTAGAGCTAATCTCCCTATTCTACCAAATCCATTAATTGCAACTTTTATCATAATAACCCTCCTATTTAAAAATACTATTTCCTATGAATTCTCTAATAATTGAATCTCTTGGTACATTTTCACTTGATGTTGGAAGAACTATCTTTAATAGATTTAATAATCTTACAACATCTTTATAATTAATATCACTTTCATCTACTGCATAAAGAAGTGGTTCTGCATATGTTTTTAATACACTAAGTTCATATATAAGAGTAGTATTAAATACTGCATCTGCTTCTTCTTGGAATGGAAATACATTCTTTTCTTCTCCTTCTCTTACTGAAGGCCAATGTGAAAGTGTACTTGAAGCATCATAACCTCTTGATTCATTATCCCTTACTATTCTTCTTAATAATCTAATATCAGTCATTTTAATTCTGTTATGATTATCTAAAGTAAGAATTGGAAGTGGTGATATATATATTTTATATTTATATTTATCATTTATATCTTTAGTTAATTCATTATTTAATGCATGAAGCCCTTCTATTATAAGAATTTCATTTTCTTCTAAACTAATAGGATCTGTAACATATTCAGGTTTACCAGTAATAAAGTTATATGTTGGACTTTTTACTTTTTCTCCCTTTAATAGTTTATCTAGATCTTTATTAAATAGTTTAACATTAACAGCCTCTAAACATTCAAAGTCATAACTTCCATCTTTTCTTTTTGGAGTATCTTCTCTAGCTACAAAATAATCATCTATAGATAATGACTTAGGAGTCTTACCAAATGATTTTAAATATAAACCTAACTTTTTACATGTAGTAGTCTTACCAGAAGAAGAAGGACCAGATATTAATACTATCTTACTACCTTTTTCTACTACATTTTTAGCTATAGCATATAATTCATTATTTTGGTGTAATTCAGATAACATTATAATATCATTTATTTTATTATCTATAATAGTTTTATTTAATTCACTAACACTTGTTATACCAATATTACTACACCATTCATAATAATTTTCAAATTCATCAAACATCTTTTTATGATGTTTATATGTTAGTCTTGGACTATACATGCTTTTAAATAATAATACAAAACTATTCTCATTTAAATAATGTAATTTAAAATCATTTAGATATCCTGTTGATATAGGTAAATTATAAAAATAGTAGTCATACATATTATCTAATTTATATAGATTAATATTTGTATTAGTATTGTATTTTAATAATTCTACTTTATCTTTTGCACCTTGATTAGAATAATATTTAATAGCTTCTTTTCTATTTACTAATAGTTTATCTATTGGTAAATCTAGTTCTATTAATCTATTCATTTCTTTAGTAGCAGTTTCTAAATCTTTCTCTGTTATATCATTACATCTGATATAAACACCTTTATCTAATGCATGTATAATCTTTAAGTCTTTATTAAATCTATCTTTAAAGATTTTAACAAGCATAAATACAAGGCCTAATTCATAAACCTTGTTACCAGTAGAAGAATTCCTATCATAGAATCTTATCTCACAAGAGTTCATAATAGGAGTACTAAGTTCTGCTAAAATACCATTGATTTCTCCAATTATAATCTTGTCTTTGAATTCTTTTTGGAATGATTTAGATATATCTAGTAAAGTTGTTCCCTTACTATAAGTATACTTATTATCACCATATTTAACTTGAATACTTAACACAATACCACTACCTTTTTACCCTACTATAATTTTAACATAAAAATGTCAAAATAAAAAGGTATTATACAATACCTTTTTAATAATTAAGTATATATTTACTATTTACAGTAATTACATATCTGAAATTCTTTTTAGGAGTAGAATTAATCTTTATAGGTCCTACGCTTCTATTAGAAGCATTTATATATCTTACTTCATCATTATGATTATTTTCTACATTTCCATAACCATCATATGTTGTAGGAACATTAACTGCTGTTTGTAAATAGAAATCTTTATTACCATATAACCATGATAAATCAGGTAAATTTCTATTTAAAATAGCTCTATATTCTGTTTCTGTTAATAATCTAACTTTAGATGTAATATATTGATTAGATGTACAACCACTACCTTTTAATGATCCACCATAAGAACCATTTTGAAGACCAGAAGCATCATCACAAATAGTGTTATCTTCTAATAAAGATGTTACTGATAATAAACTTCCACTAATTCCAAAGTTAACATTACTCCATTTATAGATGTCTTCACCCATAGTACCATTATTAGTAGAATATCCAGAATCTAATAACATAGTTACAAGTTCTTCACCATTTACATTCTTAGTATTAATTACATGCCATCCAAGTCCAGCATAATCAACAGCTTCTCCTACACTATATGTAGATGTACCATCAAAAGTACCTTCATTAACTTCTTTAATATCTTCAGCAGCTTTAATATCAAGACTAACCTTGTTTAAGAAAGATCCTGCTTCTTCTCTAGTTGGCATATTAAGTGCAAGTTGAACAAATATACTTTCTCCTGGAGCTATAACTAAATCTTTAAATGTAGTATTTTGTAATTGAGTACCTACTAATACCCAGCCTTCATTATAAGGATCTTCAGCATCATAATATAATCCTTCAGGGATATCTTCATAGATATTATCTACATATCCTCTTACTTGTGAATTATTAGTTATTTCAAAACCATAATATACTTTAGCAGATGCTCTAGTACTTAGTTTATAACTTAATAATACTTTAGATTCATTATTATATAATTTAGTATCAGTAATTCCATTATAATGTAAATCTACTTTAGTAATATATTTCTTAATAGTCATAGAGAATGGTTTTCTATTAATTAATCCCATATCCATATTATTAACTTCAGTATTAGAAACTAAATCAATTCCTTCTACTTCACTAGGATCATGTTTATTAGATATTTCTGCTAAACCATCATCTATCTTATATGCATCAGAATCTTTAGTAATATCCTCTGTAGCATATCTTAAAGTTAAATCATATAATTCATTATCATAATTAAATCTAACTCTATAAAAACCTTTATCTAGATTATCAAATGTATATACACCAGATTCTAAAGTACTTGTTTCTGCTACTAATTCTTGATTTAAATCATCAATTATTTTATATAGAGAAACTGAAATATCTTTAAGTGGTTTTTCTGTTCCATCTTGAACACCATGTTCTAGAACATCTATATATACTTTACCAGTTATTTTTCTGTTAATAACTTCAAATGATAATTCATTTGATTTCATTTGCATATATGTATTAGAACCACCTACAGCACTAACTTTATATGCATCAGAATATTTATTTTTATTTGGTTTAATAGTTACTTTAATAGGAACCATATTACTATTAGGAGCCACTGTAATATTAGTTATTTTAATAGCAGTTACTTCCTTAAAACTATTACTATCTAATATATCAGCACATTCTGTAAATATTGTTTCTGTATCTAAAACTTCATTTGCTATATTTCTAGGTTCTGCAGTAGAACAATATACTTTAGCTCCTCCAAGGCTTTCTGCATCTAAATGAACTTTATAAGTACCATTAAATGTAGAACCTCTATCATCACTATTAAATGGAAGTATACTTAATATAGAATAATTATTAATTACTTCAGATGTATTATTATATGCATTTATATAATAAGAGAATGAACTATTCTTTTCTACTCTAGTATTACTATCATTAGTTAATGTAAGTATCATATTATTAATACCATTACCATAAATAGCTAATGAAGAGAAACTAGATAAATAATCTACGGCTTCATTATTAATATTTCTTCCTGTTACTTGAGATGTAACAACTATTTCATTAGCATTACCAGTTATATCAGATGATAATAAAGCATCAAAATATATATCTGGAATATATTCATTAGGTTTAGTATATGGAATTACATATTCTAATATTGTTCCTTCAGGAACTGTATATGAATTTATTGGATTAATATCATTATTATTAGGAACATAAGTTAATGCTTTTGGGATAAATACATAGAAATATAAATCTTTTATAAACCAAGTATCATCTGCTCCTACTGTTAAAGCATAATCACTTAAGTTTGTAGATACTTTAAAATGAATAGTCTCATTGTCAACAACATTAAAGTTTGTTTTCATCTTACCATCATTTTTCTTATTAGTAACAGTAATATCTTGTTTTGTTTCAAAACTTACTATCTTTAATGAATCTCCAAATAAACTACTATCTACTATTACATTACTACCAGAGTAAATAGTTTTAATGTAGTTAAATGGATTTAAAACTATATCTTCAGGAGTAGAAATATTAACTACTCTTGGTGCATAATAAGTAATCTTGTTATCATAATCTGAAGAAGTAGCTAAAGCTGTTACTTGATATGTTTTAGATAAATCAGAAACATTTCTAATTCTAAGTTTAGTTTTAATAACTATTCTAGCATTATCTGGTAACTTAACATTTTCTTTAGTTTGAACAATTAATTTTGTTAACATTATTTCATTATTATCTTGTGTAACAGCAGATGCTAAATCATTATAATATCTTGGATTATTTTCACTTATACATGGTCCACCATACATATTCATTATTTGATCGCTATCAAATGTAGATAAGTTAGTTTTAACTTGACTACACGCTTGCTTAATAACATTAACTTCTTCCGATTTAATTCTTGAATCTACTTCAGTATGATTAATAGCAGTATAGTTACTTGAATTAAAATCACCTGCTACAAACTTATATTCAAAGTTATCAGCATTAATATTAGCACATCTTTCATTACCACAATATGCTTCAATAATAATATCTTCTTTAGAAGTATAAGGTCTAAATCTATATGCTGCTGGATCTATTTTAATTACTTCTTTTAATCCATCATTTGATGCACTAGCAGAATAATTAAATGAAGTAACATATTGAATTTCAGCACCTTTAGATTTAGAACCAAGACCATTTACTTCACCAATCTTAGTTCCATCTAATTCATATAGGCCAGTTACTAAATCATAATCTACTACTTCATAAGCTTCATTCTTTGAAGTTAAATTTGCACTATTTAATGTAGATGTACCATCTGTTAAAGTAACATTAGTACCTGCTATATTTAAAGTTACATTAATATCACTATTTCCATCATCTGGAGTTCTAGGTGAAAATAAAGTAACAGCATAAGTACCTATATAATTTTTATTATCTATATGACTACCATCTGCATTAGATGTTGGATATTTATATCCCATACCATAATTACTAATATTTAAACTAAATGAATTATTAGTTAAATTAGTAAGAGTTACAGTTCCTGGATTAGAAACATATTTATCACTATTAGATGGATTAGTTGCACTATATGGAGCACTTACACTAACAGGATTAATGTCTCCTACTTTGGTAGTATTATATAATCTTACAAAGTCTTCTACTAATACTGGTTTATCATGACCAGTTTGACTATAAGTAGCATTTAATACAATATCTCCTTTAGGCATTACATGTCCTTTTAAGGAACCATTAGCACTAAGAGTAACTATATAATTCATATATCTACCTACTTTAGAATTATAAGTTGCTTTTTGTGATTCACCTTCTAAAATCGATAAACTTAAATCTAAATTATTAGTACTTGATACTACTGAAGGCATATAGTTATAAAAGTCTGCAGTAGTTTTATAATGTTCTTCTCTTAAATCATCAAATGAATAATTATGAGTACTATTATCTTTTTTACCAAGAGTAACTATATAACTAGAATCTGTATTAGTAGATTCTTCTATTTCAAATTTAGGATCTATTATAGTTCCGTTAGGAGCTCCTAAAACATAAATAGGAATTGATGCAGTTATTTTACTTCCGTTTATTTCATTAACATCATTTATTTCATAAGTATATGTTGCTTGACCAGGTTTACCATTTTCAGTAAATGTTACATATTTAGCAGCTTCTTCTGAAACAGTTATTTTAACAAGTACTGTTTTATTAGTATAAGAAGTTAAATTAGAACTTTGTCCAAATTCTTCTTTATTCTTGATACCAATTTCAAAATTATAAACTATTTTATCAAATGATCTAACTATAGCATTATCTTCTGAAGAGTCATTACCTGCTACATATCCAGTAGTCTTATGATAATTAGATGTATCATTATAATCTAGTCCATCATTTGTAAAGCTTTCTGTACCAGTTTTTATCTCTATCATTTCAGCAAAACTAATACCAATTTTGTTATCATCACTATCTGCTTTTATATTGTAAACAAAGAATATAACACTACATAGTAATAGTACAAAAGCTACTATAAATAACATATTCTTTTTAATGAATTTCATATGCATCACCTATTTTCTAATATACTATCTTAATTATAGCAAAAAAGAATATCCATTTCAATAAAAAAAGAGTAAAAAAAAAATTACAAATAATTGTAATTTTCTTATTTTAAAGCGTCAATTAATTCTGCTTTTTTCATTGATGTATAACCATCAATTTTTTTAGCTTTTGCCATTTCTTTAAGTTCAGCTACAGTTAGTTTAGATAAATCTACTTTTTCTTCTTTTTTAGTTTCTTTCTTTGTTGTTTCTTTCTTTTCTTCTTTCTTTGGTGCTTCTTTTGTAGTTTTAGTTACTTTTCCGTTTAATGCATCTTTAGCTTCTTTAACTAATGCTGCGAAAGCTTTAGTATCAGAAACAGCTAATTCTGCAAGCATTTTTCTATTTACTTTAATACCTGCTTTATTTAATCCATCTATGAATTTAGAATAACTAATTTCGTTATTTCTACATTCAGCATTAATACGAACAATCCATAATTTACGAAAATCTCTTTTCTTTTGTCTTCTATCTCTATAAGCATATACTCCAGAATGCATTAATTGTTCTTTAGCAGTTTTATATAATCTGTGTTTAGAACCAAAATAACCTTTAGCATTCTTAAGAATCTTTTTATGTCTAGCTTTAGTAATTTTTGCTGTCTTAACTCTTGCCATGATTTACC
>JAEEGL011212791.1_pt1 | contig 19811 bp, 14 predicted proteins | sample 9134231 | NCBI WGS metagenome assembly JAEEGL01 (sample SAMN16246548, study PRJNA631951) | gut metagenome | biome: gut microbiome; feature: rumen; material: fiber-attached | host: Bos | place: Iran: Karaj | collected 2018-10 | reverse complement strand
GGCTCCGGCTCCGCCGTTTTCGGTATCTTCCTTCCCAAATGAAAAACGGCCCCTCCTGCCATGGAAAGGCGGAGAGGCCGTAATTGTACCGGAATCCAACTAATACCTCAGCGCGGCTTCAAGCGCGGAGAGGGTATGCGGAAGGGGCTGCATCCCTGGCGCTGGTGCACCGGGACCCTGAGGAGCACCGGGACCTTGAGGAGCACCGGGGCCTTGAGGAGCACCGGAACCAGCGGTCCCAGGAGCCTGGGGATGCGCGTTGCCGTTGTAGCCCTGCGGCGGGACATAGCCGCGGTTCTGTGACATTCCCTGCTGGCTCTTTGCCGGCACAGAACCATTTTGGCCCTGGGGCGGCACATTGCTGTAATTACCCTGGGGCGGCACATTTCCATAGTTGCCCTGCGGCGGGACGCCGTGACTTCCGGTCCCGTGGGGCGGCACATTGCCCTGCGGCGGCATGTTGTGGCCGTGGTATCCCGGCCTCTTGGGGACGCTGGAGAAGGGGGAGATCATAGCGACTCCGAGATGCTCGAAGACGATGATGCCGTCCTTTACGAAATCGGCCCAGGGGGCGACCGCGAGGGTTCTCAGCCACCTTCCGTCCTCTTCGTACATGTTCAGTGCCAGGGAATAGGAATAATCGGTTCCGTGGACATCGTCTGCGGTATATTTGTCCGAACGCGGCTTTGCCTCGAGGCTCAGCTTTACGGTTCGCGCGTTGTTGGGGCCCCAGAATATGACTTCCGGTCCTTCTTCCAGGGTATAGGAGGGGTCTTCAATCTTGTCCTTATAAATGCAGGTCAGGTCCGGCGAAAGCCTGATTTCGGGCACTCCATCCTTTCTGGCGACCTTGCAGTTGACCACCTCTCCCATGTGGAACCTGTAGTGGAATATGGGAGCCTTTTCCGCCATGAACTCGGCTTTCGCCTGGCGCTCGCTGGGGATGCGGGGGATATAGCTGCTGACGCCGACGTTTTCCGCCTCATATATGCGTTTGCATCGGTTCGCGAACTCGTAGACGCCGCGAAGTTTGGAGATGTCGGCGATGGTTATGTCCAATCCCTGATAGACGTCATCGTGGTTTACCGGACGGTAGCCGGTGATGTTCATCGTGACGGCGGGAAGAGCCAGGGCATTGGGGTCTGCAAGGACCAGCCATTTCTCTCTTCCGTCGGCGTTGTAGATGGCTCCCTCGTCGCACAGCGCCTCGATCCAGCCGCGGCTGCAGACTTCTTCGACGTAGGTGCCGTCAGGCTCATACAGGATGGCCTTGAGGGTGTACCAGCTGTTGCCTGAGCCGAAACGCATCGCTTCGGGTATGCTTCCGGAGACCTCGCATGGTTCCAGGCGGACGAAGCGCCCGAACCCCCAGTTGAGCGGGAGCATGGTGCATGCCGCCTGGGTGCCGCGGAAACCGTTGTGCAGTTCGAACTTTCTCAGGGTGTTGCTATACAGGCGCCTGCCGATTGGCCCCCTGTGCCATGCAGCGACGCGGACAGGGTCGTCCATGGGGTCGTAGGGTTTGATTGCGCCCGGCTGGGGCAGGGACTGGCTGTCCCGCAGGTCCAGGCTCCAGACATAGTGTGTAAGGTCGGTCCCGAGGGCCTTGAAGCCGCCGGAGAACAGGCGGATATCGAGGAACTTGAACGGCTTCCGCACTTCTCCGTTGCCGTCTATCATGCCGTAGAGACCGGTTACCCCGGATTTCGCTATGGCCACTTCCTTTTCGTAGAAAGAAGGCGTGTAAGAAAACTGCGGCTCGAATATTTCCTGCCCGTTGAGGTCATAGACACCCCAGAGGTCGCAGGTGTTGAAGCCGGGGACGGATACGGCATACTTGGCATACATGTACTTTCCGCCGCGGTCCGCTTCCACTCCCTTTGCTTCCACGGGGATCACCGTCCTTCCGGTATTGTCCACGATTCCGTAAAGCTTTGTGCTGCCGGACTTCTGCATGACTTCGCAGTACCCGTTCCTGTCGAACTTGCTGACGTTGTCGTAGATGGCCGGCAGGACCAGCTCACCGCTTTCGTTGATGACGCCCACGTGTCCGCCTATTTCCACTTCGGCGAACCCGTCCTTGAATTTTTTCGCGTCATCGAAACTGGGCGCTATCACCCAGTTCTTGCCGTCTTTGTAGCCGTATTTCTTTGTGGCTTTGTCCTTTGCGGGCTTCAGGTTCTGAGCTGCTGCATTGAAGGAGAATACCAGCGCAAGTCCGCAAACCGCGACTGCTATCCTGGAAAGAAAGTGTTTTGCCATACTCTTCATAGTTTGTCCAATCCCCAAAGTTACAAAAAACTCCGGACTATGGACAACGGGGGCCTCAGAATCTGAACCCCGTGCCGATGTATGCGGGCGTCCACGCGGTTCCGAGGCCGCAGCCTATTGAAAAGAACCACTTTTCTCCGAAGTCCGCACCGAAAACGACGGGCTGGATGGACAGTGAAACCTCCGTGTTCGATTGGACGTCTCCCTCGAATGTTTCAAGGAATTTCCGGAATCGGGGCCCTATCGCGATTTCGGCATACAGGCGGACGTCGCTCTTCTGCATGTAATAAAAGCGGCAACAGGGAAGCAGGTGGATGATATGTTCCCCTTCGTGCAGAGGGGAGGGCCCCCCGTAATAATCCCTGAACGCATAATTCCATGCAGTTTCTATTCCGGCTTCCATCCACGGAGTTCCCGGGATGGTGTGCAGGGCCTTGACGGTAAATGTGGGAAGGATGGTGGTACGTACCTTGGAACCGTATTCCGAATAATCGGTTGAAGCGATCTCGGCGTAAGTGTCGAACCAGAATGGTGAATGTGCCTGTTCTGCCAGGGGAATCAGCTTTGACATGGGGAACCTGTCCATCGTGCTCGAGGAAATATGGACTTCGACCAGCCACTTCCTCTCCTGCGCAGCGGTAAGCAACGCTGCGGTCAGCAGGAGTAAAATGAGTAGAGCCTTTTTCATTCCCCGGTGACAGTTTTGAGAGACAGGCGCAGGAATCCGTGCTTCAAAGTTGCATCCCCCGGATTTTCCAACTCGAACAGGGCCTCGGCGATACTGTCTTCTTCCGAAAGATTCGTGAATTCCAGCCAGCCTTGCAGGGGAGTCACAACGTCCGGCATGTCGATCTGGAATCTTGTCAGGGATGCCTTGGATGCCTCTCCGTCAATGATATATCTTTTCCCGGTCACCAGGGGGGCGGGATCCGTGATTTTCAGCTTCAGGTTAAACTTCAAGTTGTCTTTGACCCTGATCAGGCCGATGGTGAAAGAATACTGGTAAGTTTCATCCTTTACGTATTCGGAGGTCATGAGGCTGGGCCTCTCCCACGTAATGCATTTGTTGCCGTTGACGTTTACCCGGACGCCCGCATGTCCCTCGAAAGGGTCTGTAAGCGCAGGAATGTCGCATCCGGCCAAAGCGGCTGCGAACAGTATTCCGGACAAAAACGTGAAGAATCATCTCATCATATGTACAAAGATATATAATATAATTGTAATTTGCACTTTTCGCAGAATGTGCGTATCTTGCTTGGAAATGAGGATATTATGAGACGGGTGATAGCATTCTTGATAGGGCTGCTGGCGGCGATCGAGCTGCCGGCTGCGGTGCCGGACAGCCTGCGTCTGGCGTACTCGGTCAGCGGAACCGTCACTGATGCCCGCACCGGCCGCCCCGTAGAGTCGGCCCACGTGTTCCTTCCCAACCTGCACTTCGCCACGGTGACCAACGCCGAAGGCTACTTCGTGCTGAAATCCACCGCTCCGGTCCGGACCTTCTCGGTCTCCTGCGTCGGATACGCGACCGCCACGGTGACTACCCCCGGCGACGGCCTCAGGATAGCCCTGGTCCCGGAAACGAAGATGCTGGACCCGGCCAGCATCCTGTCCGGGGACCCCGAACGCATTGTCCGGGAAGCCGTGTCCCGGATTCCCTCCAACTACAGCATGAAGCCGGAGCTGCTGGAGAGTTTCTACAGGGAGACCATACGCAAGCGGCAGCGCTTCATCTACATCTCCGAAGCCGTCGCGAAGCTCTACAAGACCTCCTACATGGAGGGAGTGTACAGGGACAGGGCGTCGCTCAGCAAGAGCCGCATCCTCCTGAGCCAGCGCCGCTCGGACACCCTGTCCGTCAAGATGATGGGCGGCCCCACCCAGGCCCTCGTGCTGGACGCGGTGAAAAACGACGAGTTCATCCTGGCCAAGTCTTCGCTGGAGCAGTACAATTTCAAGATGGAGCCGTCGGTGACGATAGGCGGCGCTCCCCACTTCGTCATCAGCCTGCATCCCGTCCAGGGAATAGGCCAGCCTCTATACTACGGGAAACTGTTCATCGATGCGGAACGGCTATCTTTCACACGGATGGAGCTGACTCTGGATATGTCCGACCCGGGCAAGGTCACGCCTCTGATACTCGTGAAAAGGCCCCCGAGGATGCATTTCACCCCGAAGGAGCTTTCCCTCGTGCTTAACTACAGGACGGAAGGCGGAATCACGCGACTTGCGTATCTAAAGACGCTGATCCGCTTCCAGTGCGACATGAAAAAGCGCCTTTTCAGCACTAATTATACGGTTGTTAACGAACTGGCAGTGACGGGGCTGCTCGAACCGGCTGCCCAGATTCCGAGGACTGAGATGTTCCGCGTCGAGGACATCCTGGAAGACAAGGCCGCTCTCTTCATGGACGAGGAGTTCTGGAAGGACTATATCATCATCGAGCCTACCGAGAGCCTCGAAAACGCCATCGGCCGTCTGCGGAAGTAGGGAATAATTCTTATATTTGCGGTGCTATGCCTGAGCAGGAATGCATAAAAGGCTTTTCCGAAGGCCTTTGGCTGCTTTGTAATTTATGGATGACGCGAAACTGATAGCCGGCTTGAAGAAAGGGGACCATGATAGTTATGAGGCCCTCTTCAGAAAGTATTATGGCAAGTTCGTGAACTTCGTCGATCAAATCATCAAGGACAGGGATGCCGCCGGTGACATCGTCCAGGAAGCATTTATAAGGGTTTACTCCAGCAGGGAACGCCTTCGCGAAGACCTTTCGATCGAGAACCTGCTCTATGTTATCGTAAAAAGGCTGATGCTTAATTTCCTGCGAAGCCACATCATGCATGAAAGCCTTTCCGTCAAGTCGGACCGGATTCTCATTCCGGATACTCTGGGAGTGGAGGATGTCGTAATCGCCAACGAGTATGTGGCCACGGTTCAATCCGTAGTCGCAAGAATGCCCGCACAAAGACGGAAAGTCTATCTTCTCAGCCGTCAGAAGGGGCTTTCCAATAGGGAAATAGCTGAAAGGATGGGCCTTTCCATCCGTACAGTCGACCGGCACATATCCCTTGCACTTTCTCAAATCAGGGAAAATTTTTCTTGAGTGGTTGGGTGATTCTTCGCCCTGGCGTGTTCTATAACAGATGCCCTCCGGGAGGAAGGTGTCAGGACGGATATATCCAGCATTATGAAAGAAGATAGAGACGATTTCGACAATTGGCTTGTCGATAATGAGGATAAACCTGAGGTGGATGCCGTTCTGCGAAGGATGTACTCATCTTCCGCAGAGGGCCCGGTCCAGGAAGCAGACAGGGCTTTCACCGTATTCTCCGGCAAGGTCGGAATGAAGAAAAAGCCTGTACCTGTCCGGCAGATATTCTTCCGTATAGCAGCGGTACTGGCTGTTCCCATGTGTCTTTTCGGCGCATGGTCCCTGAATCGGGCCTTGACTGCCGAACCGGAGTGGGTACAAGTGGCCACATCTTATTCGGAATCCGGCAAAATCGATCTGCCTGATGGTACGAATGTCATGCTGAGCCCTTGCAGCCAGTTGTTTTATCCCTCGGTGTTTCGAGGAAGGCAGCGCAAGGTCATCCTCGTGGGAGAAGCATTCCTTGACGTGGCGAAGGACAGCCGCCGGCAGTTCGTCGTCAGCACCGGAAGGATGGATGTCGTAGTCCATGGGACCAGATTCAATGTAAATGCTTTCCCTGACAATGAAGAGGACGAAGTGGCCCTGCTTGAGGGCTCTGTCGAGATGCGTTTCCCGGGAAAGGAAAGTTCCGTCTTCCTCTCCCCCGGGGAGCTGGTCAAATATGAAAGGAGTACAGGGTCCGTGATACGGCGCAGTTTTGCGGCCAATTATTTTGAGGAGGTCCTGGCGTCCGGCGGTCTGCAGTTTCGCAATGCGCAACTTTCGGACATAGCTGCGGCGCTTGACCGGCAGTTCAACGTCAACATCGTCATCCAGGATGCCGATCTTGCTTCAGAGCGATACTACGCTTCGTTCATAAACGGAGAGGATGCCGATGAAATCCTTGCGGCCTTGAATACCGGGGGGCATTTCCACATCAACAAGAAAGACGATATCATTTACATATCCAAATGAATCCAAAAAGAAGATTGTTCGGAGCGCCGGTGATTATTGCCTTGCTCTTGCTTCCGTCCGTGTTGCGGGGACAGGAAATCAGCCTGGCTTTGCGTTCGGTGCCTATAAGTAAGGCCATCACTGAAATACAGAAAGTATCCGGCTACTCCATCGTTGTCAAATCTGACGGCCTCGACTTGTCGCGGACCGTTTCCCTGTCGTTCGAGAAAGAAGACATCCAGACTGTCGTCCGGAAAGTATTTGAGGGCCAGCCGGTGGATGTCATTGTGGCCGGCAAGAATATCTCAGTGAGTCTCAAAGAACAGCAGCCGTCCTCCCAGCAGATGGCAGGAACTCCCGTTGTAAAGGGGACCATTCTAGACGAAGGCGGAGATCCGCTGATGAGTGCATCCGTGACCGTAAAGGGCAAGCCCGGAGTCGGGGTGATCTCCGACCTGGATGGAAAATATGAAATCAATGCATCTTCCTCCGACATTCTCGTATTCTCTTTTATCGGGTACAAGACGGTTGAGATTCCTGTCAATGGCCTCAAGACAATAGATATCCGGCTCGAACCGGACAATCAGTTCCTCGAGGCGACGGTCGTGGTCGGTTACGGTGTGCAGAAGAAGGTCAACCTTTCCGGCTCCGTGTCTGCCGTCAATCTTGAAGAGGTCGGCGAAAACAGGGCTCTGACGAACCTGTCTTCCGGTCTTCAGGGAGTAGCTTCGGGCCTTCTTGCCCAGCAGTCTTCAGGCGAACCTGGGGAAGACGAGGCCAGCGTGACCATCCGCGGACTCGGTACTTTGAACAATTCTGCACCGCTCATTGTCATCGACGGCGTCGTCGGCTCGATGAGCGACGTGAATCCCAACGATGTCGCTTCGATGTCCGTACTGAAGGATGCCGCCTCTTCTGCGATTTACGGGTCAAGAGCCGCCAACGGCGTGATCCTGATTACAACCAAAAGTGGGAAGGAAGGCCAGTCCAAGGTCACGTACAATGGAAAGGCCGGCTGGCAGAAGGTTGCAATGCCGATAGATGTGGTCAGCGACTATGCGACCTATATGCAGACAATCAACCGCGCATCTGCAAACGCCGGCTCCGTCAAACCCTTCAGCGAATCCATAATCAACGAATGGAAGGATAATACGGGAAAGAATGAGATTTACTGCAACACCGACTGGTTCGATGCGGTATTCCATCCGTCCTTCCTTACCGAGCACAACCTTCAGGCCTCCGGTGGCTCAAAGATGATGAATTATCTCGTGTCCATCGGTTATCTCCACAATGAAGGCGTCATGTCCGGGACAGGGTATGACCGTTATTCGGCGAGGGCGAATGTCGCGGCGGATGTGACTAAGTGGCTGCGTCTGACTGCGAATATCAATGGATATTACGGCAAGAAGAACGCAATAGAAGTCTCCACTGCCATGTCTTCGGTGGCCAATTCCTCACCCGGCACGCTTCCTGTTTCTTCGGATGGCCGTTTCGGCGGGGAATGGGCTCCTGGCGGAAACGCGCAGGCCGGCAATATCTTCGCAGCCAATTCGGCGTATGATATAGTACAATCCAATTATAAGCTGAACGGAAAACTCGGCCTCGACGTCACCATCGCGCCGAATCTGGTCTGGCATAACAGCGCTGCGGCGAATGCCAATTTCTACATCCTGCGGCAGATGAACTACCCTGACGTTATCATCTGGGACCTCAAGAACAATGCTGAACTGCTGCGTACCGGCACGACCACCAATCAGCTGACCGAGCAGAACGGACTGACGTATTCCCTGTTCCTTGATTCCTATGTCAACTGGCAGGCGATATCCGAGAAGGGCGGCCACAGTTTGAGCATGACGGCAGGTTACAACCAGGAGTACAACCATTACCATTACACGTACGCGCAGGCGATGGATGTGTTGAGTTCCTCGACTCCGACCATGGATGCCGCTTCGACACCTTCCGCGATGAAGGGGAACACCACTGACAGCGCGGTACGGTCCCTGTTCGGGCGCTTGAATTATGACTGGAATGGCAAGTATCTGGCTGAGGCCAACCTCAGAGCCGACGGATCTTCCCGTTTCGCCCCTGGGCACAGATGGGGATTCTTCCCTTCCTTCTCCGCGGCGTGGAGAGTCTCCCAGGAGCCATGGTTCAAGGTCCGGGGGCTCGACAACCTGAAATTGAGGGCTTCGTGGGGAAAACTAGGAAACAACGCTGTCGGTGACTATGCGACGCAGTTGATGTACGAACGACGCGCTTATGTCTTCGGAGGAAAGGCTGTCCCTGGAGCTGGAATCTCGGCGGTCGTCAATGACATTCTTACATGGGAATCCACGGCCATGACCAACATAGGAATTGACCTGAGCGCTTTCAAGGGCCGATTAAACTGGACCGTCGATGCATTTGACAAGCTGACTGACAACATCCTGATAAAGGCTTCAATCCCCGGGGTCTTCGGCCATTTGGATGCTCCCTATACCAATGCCGGCAAGGTGCGGAATCTGGGCATGGAGACTGAGATCTTATGGAAGGGGAGCATAGGCAAGGATTTCAATTATGACATCAAGGCCAACTGGACCTTCGTCCGCAACAAGGTGCTGAAATACCAGGGGAATGTCCCTACCTACAGAGGTCAGCGCATACTCCTCGAAGGCTATGGCATAAATGACTGGTATGTAAGGGAGGTGGAGTGCATTGCCACGCAGGAAATAATTGACAGGATGACCGCAGATGGCTATGTGTTCTATCCGTCTACCCCGATGCCCGGCGATTTTATTTACAAGGATCAGCAGAAGCCGGGGGAAGTCGGATATAAGGTAATTGATGACAACGACCGCGTGATCAAGGGGCATTCTTATCCCAGTCATTTCTTCGGAGCCACTCTTGGCGCTTCGTGGAAGGGCTTCGACGCTTCCGTGATGTTCAGCGGGGTGGCCGGGATCTCGCAGTACCTGAATGGTACATGGTACACCAACGTTCTCAAGAACGGTTCGGTCATAAACAGGAAATTCTTGGGTGCGTGGACTCCCGACAATCAGGACAGTTCCATCCCCGCGCTTACCACAAACGACGGGGGACGCAATACGGTTGCCAACGATTTCTGGCTCCAGGACGCGTCCTACCTGAAGATTCGCAACGTCACTTTCGGTTACACCCTTCCTTCAAAATGGCTGGGAGGGTTCATCTCCAGGGCCAGAGTTTATTTTACTGGCGAGAACCTGCTGACCTTGACCCGTTTCGAAGGCCTCGACCCCGAAACTGGATCCACGTCCAATTATCCCAACGTTTCCAGGTTCATCTTTGGAGCAAGTGTAACATTCTAAAACGGAAAGGAAATGAAAGGAATAACTAAGTTAGTGTTTTTAGTGCTGGCCGGGTCTGTCATATCGTCCTGCCGTGGTTTCCTGGATACTTTCCCGGAGGATGGCATAGGATCACTCGAGATGTGGACGAAGAAAGAGCACGCCGACCTTGGCATTGTCGCCGCGTATTCTCCGATTAAATGCTTCCCCAAGGGATCTGACCCCTACAGCCCCGCAGGATGCATATCCAGCAATGCGATGACGGATACATACACCATGTATGCCTTCGCATGGGGTACGGGCTTCGACGACACCGGTTGCCGGTATTTCTGCAACAACTCGGCGACCACTTCGTATGGCGTGTTTTCCGACAAGTGGCTTGCCGACTATACCGGGGTCCAGTACTCCAATCTTGCCATAGAGAACCTTGTCAAGATGCAGGACATGCTCGATGAGGATACTTACAACAATTATCTCGGCGAGGCCCATTTCCTGAGAGCGCTGTATTATTTCGATCTGCTGACTTATTACAGCGGTCATAAGAACACGGATCCAGGGGTGCCCCTCTACACGTCCATGCCTGATTACGACAAGGCATATCGTCCGCGTTCGACGCCGGCCGACGTCCGTAAACTGATGGCGGACGACCTTGAAGAGGCTGCGAAGCGGTTGCAATGGCGTTCTTATGAGAAAGGACGTGCGAACAGGTGCGCGGCTCTTGTACTTCTCGGAAAAGTCTGGCTCTATTCCGGCAATTTTGCAAAGGCGGCGGGGATTTTTTCGCAGGTCATGGAGGAGAATTCAAAAGCCGTCCAGCCATACGCCCTTTATCCGGATTATGCGGAGTTGTTCACGCAACAAGGAGAAGATAATGATGAAAGCGTGCTCGTGATAGACTGTGTCAACACCTATGGCAACGGCAGCAGACTCGACTTGCTATATTCCAACCGCAGTGCTAATTGTGCCGGCACCAATACCTCCATCCCGACTAAGGAACTTGTGGACTTCTACCTGAACGCCAACGGAACTGCTTTCAACGGCATTTATCCCGATTGGTCGGACAGGACTGCGGTAAACGCGTTTTTCGCCACCCGCGACCCGCGGCTTGATGCGAGCATCATCCGTCCTTACGGACTGTTTGTCGGGAAAGACAACATCACTTACGAGTACCGCGCGCCATATGACACGAAAACGACCCCCTATGCATGTCTGCGGTCCAATCACAGTTCCAACACGAATTACTGCTGGAGAAAGTTCTGCAACCAGGGGAACGAGACTACCATAAGGCGTCACGCCGGAATAGACATCCCCCTTATCCGCTGGGCGGATGTGCTTCTGCTGTATGCTGAGTCTCTGAACGAATCTTCCGGCCCGTCAAAGGAGGTTTTTGATGCGCTTGACATCGTGCGTTCCCGGGCAAAGATGCCCAAAGTCGGCAGGAGCGGCGACCAGGTTTCCGTCCGGAAGTTGATTCGCAACGAGAGGGTGTATGAACTGGCCGGCGAGGGCCATTTGTATCCGGATTGGCAAAGATGGTATGCCCACAATGACGGAGACTTCGATTATGAGTCTCTGACCAACCAGAGCATACTTGGCTATGACGGGGTGCCTCTGGCCCTTACTCAGGTATCGACTCGCAATTTTACCAGAAGGAACTGGCGTTACGCCATTCCCCAGTCCGAAATAGACGTCAATCCGGCTCTTGTGCAAAGTGAAGGGTGGGGCAATTAAAAAGATCAGGCGATGAGAATAATAAAGATATTGATATTGGCCATGACGGCTGCGGCTTGTCTCTCATGCGGGGACAAAGCGTATGTGCTACCCACGGGCAAGGGAGAGCCGGGATTCAACCTCGATCCGCGCACCGATGACATGTGGCAGCAGGTCAATGCAAGCGACAACGGTTACGATACGACGGGCTACTTCGATTTCATCCTTTCGGCCTGTCATCTGGGGATGGACGTAAAGTACGTGAGGGTTGCCCTTCAGCGCTTCAACGCCTGCCAGGAAAAGGAACTGCCGAACCTGGGGAAAGTTCCCAGGACTGTAGGAGGCGATTTTTCTGACGAAAACAACATCGAGTTTGCTCTCGAACTTGCCGGCCCGGCTCTGATTGAGTACTACAAGGACTGGCCGGATGACGTGAAGGCCCTTTTTGATGATTTCGTGGATTGTGCCATTTATGCTTCCTGGAATCATGATAATGTCGCGGTGTCTTATTCCAACATTTATATAATGCGGACATGGAACATGATCGCCCTGGGCGAGAATCTTTCGTCCGACAGGACCTGGGGGAAGAGCCTTGCGCTCACCCCCGCGCAGATTGCCGCAAAAGGGTATGAGATGCTGGATGAATTCTTCGATTTCCTTTGCAAATGGGGTATACATGAGCACAATTCACCCACCTATACGGGTGTTCAGGCGGAGTGCATAGGTTATCTTGCAAAATACACCAAGAAAGCTGAATCCAAGGCAGTGGCGGAAAAATGCCGGGACTATCTTTCGGCGATGATAGCCGCGAATTACTTTTCACCTGGGAAGGTCGACAGCGGAGCGATGTCCCGGTGCTATTACCGCGGTTCGAGCGGCGGCAAGATAGATCAGCTTGCCGGCGGACTGCTTCTCGGACAGGGTATGTATTGGTACAATGAACTCGCGGCCTGGAAGGCGTCTGAAGCTGATTTGAGAATCAATTCTACATATCCGAGGCTCGTCGCCTATACTTTCGGGCCGGAGATGGGAACGGACGCTTCCGGAAAACAATACTATGCGATGAATGCGATGAACTATATCGACCGCAAGTATTCCATCAGCAGTGCCGGTCACCACTACACGGGGAATGGAACGGAAAAGACCGTGTCGGTCGTTGTGGCCGGAGACGCCCATCGCGGAATAATCAATTACGCTCATTATATGGAAGGCCGCGACGACCCCTTCGGCCGGATTCCGTACAATGGAGGTCATGTGTGGACCTGCTTCCGTGACGCCTACGGCCGCAGTCAGCATGACAATGAGTTGGTGTTCTTCCAAGCTGGCAACGGAAGGGACAACCCGGGCGGAACCAACCTCAAGTCTCACATCATCGTTCCCGGGACCTATGTGGATGAGATGTGGGTCGGCGATGAACGCATCGTTGATTGGTTCTCGATGAGCGGGAATGCAAAAGCCCTTTCGAAGACAAGCGGCATGACGTATTTCTCCAGGATAGAAGACATTGTCGTCTCGGTCCGTTATCTTTTCACTTTCGGTACGGACGGCAAGGCCAAGGTCCCGGTGCTCACGTATGATTCAAACAACTCGAACTATGTGAACGGTACGGCGTTGAGGATTACCACGGATATCAAGGGCACCAAGCCGGACAAGACCGAGCTAGGCGGAGTGATAATGTGGTGGAGGGTTGACAAAGGCATTGACAGCGCTGAGAAGTTCGCAGCCCTTCGGAAACAAATCATGGAAGCGGAAGTCCATGCTCCCGAGCAGAAGGTTTATGGGGAAGGTGACGATATCAGTTGCTGGGTGGTTACACCGGAGGGTTTGAAACTCGGCGTATCCGGCACCCTGGAGAAGAAACAGCATTACAACAGGTGGATTTTCTCCGACACTGAACCCGAATACATGGCGGAGCCGTACTGGAATTTCCGGCAGACCGAGGCCTGGGGAAACAGCGTCGACTTCACGGACAGGGCGAAGGCTTTCTTCTCCATCAACGGGGAAGATGTAGGCCTCGCAAGAATAGGACAAAACAGATAAGATCATGAGATACAAACCGTTTTACATATTCTCGCTTGCGGGTGTCCTTCTCCTTTCCTGCACTGAGGAACAGGAAGATACACTCCCCGTCGTCGAGACTCTTCCGGTCATGTACGCGACCAGTTCGACGGCGGTATTGCGCGGTCGTACCACCGGCGGAACTGCCAACATGCTGTGCCGCGGCGTGTGCTTTTCTTCATCGGAAGTTTTTTCTTTCCAGGATAGCCCCTGTGTGTCCGCGGATGCGGGTGATGGCGAGTTTGAAGGCCGGACCTACGAACTCATCCCGATGCATGAGTACTACATGAAGGCATTCGCCGTGATGAAGGACGGCACCATAGTTTACGGAGAGGAAATGAAATTCTCGACCACCGACTTCCAACTGCCCACGGTGGCGGCCGGAGAAGTGACGGATATATACGCTACGGAAGCAACCCTGAACGGGACGCTGGTGGAAGAAGGAGATTATGCCGTGACCGGAAGGGGCTTTATTTACACTTCTGACCCTTCCGCGACTCTTGAGATAGGCTCGGCCAATGTTCATACGGTGACGGGGGTCCTGACCGATACCGGTTTCATCGCGACTATCGGGGAACTTGCCATAGCCACGACTTACAGGATAAAGGCTTTTGCAATGACGGAAAACGGAGCGGGCTATTCTTCGGAGGTTACGTTCTCGACCCCGGATATTAAGCCGGTTATCTTCTCGGATCTTCAGGTTGTGGAAAACACTTATACGTCCCTTTCTGTCAAGACATCCATTGCGGATTTGCAGGGCAACACGGTAACGTCCTTCGGTTTCTGCTGGTCTTCCACGGAGAAGTTGCCTTCACTCAAGAATGCCGAACATGCCGTTTCGGGCGAGGATTTCGCGATGAGTTTTGCAGACGTGCGGCCCGGTAAAATCTATTATGTGCGGCCTTATGCCGAATCGGGCGAGACCGGGACCAGTTACGGCAGCGTGACTAAGCTGAGGGTCAAGACCTACGATTGTGACGGGGGAATGATCAAAGTCGTGCCGGCCAATCCGGTGTATATAGGCTGGCTTGGAGATTATGAGCAGCCGGGAATGGCCGCAAAGTTCTCCCGGGCCCACGACGGGGACTTCCAAATAAACCAGAGTGTAAACCGCAGCAGCACACCCACTCCCTCCGAGGCGACACTCGCTCCTTTCTGCATAGCGAAATACGAGGTCACCAACAGGTGGTTCTGTGAATTCATGAACATCTATGGCAGTCACGTCGTCAAGGATGGCACATGGCAGGGGGAGAACATCTTGTTTGACGCTTACACGGACATACGTGAAGAAGGCGGCAAGTGGGTTGTGGATGATGAGTACCTCGATTGTCCGGTAGTCGGAGTGACGTTCTACGGAGCGGAAGCGTTCTGCCGTTTCTTCGGCGGCTATCTGCCTTCCGAGGCGCAGTGGGAAGTCGCGGCCCGCGGTAATGTTTATTCTGACGATCCGTCGGTGCCGATGTTCCGATACAGCGGGAGTGATGATCTTAACGACATCGCCATATGGGCAAACGGAACGGTGGTCAGGACCCGTTGCGAGAGGGTCGGGCAGATGGCCCCGAATCAGCTCGGAATTTATGACATGTCCGGCAACGCCGAAGAGATGACATCCTCGTGGTGGGGGAATTACTCCGCGACATACAAGGAGGCCGCGATGCCTTCCTCCAAGAATATAGTCCTCCGGGGGGGACGAGCCCAGAGAGGCGTTAAAAGTACTTTCCAGAACTGCGCGAGAAGTGCATATGTGATAACCGCGCCGCAGTCTTTCAGTAATTATATCGGATTCCGTTTTGCATGTGACCCTTATGATGAGGATTAGTCTCATACTCGCGCTCCTCCTGTTGCTGCCGCGGGGCGCGTGCGGCAAAGGGCCCGGCGACGGAGGTCTTTACAAGGTGGCCATCACCCGCGATGTCCCGCCGGAGGCCTTTGTTTATAACTGGAGGGACGCGGTACTGATGAAATCCTTCATCGATATCTGGCGGACGGACGAAAGCCGCAGGCCTGAGATTGAAGCGTATATTCAGTCAGCCATGATACGTGTCGCTCCTAAAGCGCACGGGAGACATCCCAACGGGTTGGCCGCCGGGGCAGGGTTGGCCTTCCTGAAGGAAGCCGGGCTCTCGACGGACGTGACGGACGCTGCCCTTGCCCGGGTACATTCCCATTACCTGGAAATACCCCGTACGCCCGAAGGCGGCTGCTCACACCGGCCGGGCCGGCTGGAACTCTGGGATGACACCCTCTACATGCTGGACATATTTCTTATCGAGTGTTACCGGGCGAGCGGAGAACTTGCTTATGTAGGGGAATTGGCTGACGAGGTCCTGGCCCATGCGAAGCATCTCTGCGACCTGGCGTCCGGACTTTGGTACCATGGCTGGTCTGCTACGAGCGAGCCCAGTGACGACGCCTGCAGCCAATCTGGTTGGAATGCCAATCCCGGACAGCGCAATTCCGAATTCTGGGGCCGCGGCAACGGTTGGGTTGCCATGGCGATGTCAGATTTGCTCGAATTCTTGCCCTGTGAAGATCCTAGATTTCCGGAAATCAAGGACCTTTTTGTCCGGATGATGGCGACTCTGGGCAGGCTTCAAGATAAATCCACGGGACTTTGGTATCAACTCCCGTTCCGTTCCGGAGATGCGGGGAATTTTCTTGAAAGTTCCTGCAGTGCGATGTTCGGCTATGCCGCGGAAAAAGGTTTCCAGATCGGCATCCTTCCCCGCCGCTATCACAAGGTTGCCCTCAAGGCGTTGCACGGCCTGCAGAAGCGTATTGTCGCTCCCGGCACGGAGGAAGCCTTTCTGGACGATGTCTGCGCTGGCACATGCATAGGAGACAAGGATTATTATTACGCAAGGAAGAGAGTTGCCGGCAGCGGCGAAACCTACGCTACGGGCGTTTTTTTGATGCTTGAAAATCTATTAACCAATAATACAAAACAATGAAAAGAAAACGTTATTTCATGGGTGTTCTTTTTTTCGCGGCGGCGATGGCTTCCTGCGAAAAAGCACCTGCAGACCTTCCGGGACCGGAAGGCTCCATTGTTGAAGAAGAATCCGGCATCTTCAGCATTGTGGCAACTACAGACAAGTCTGTCACCAGGACGGAATTGGACGCAGAACACTACATCACCTGGAAAACCGGAGACGACCTCAGTGTCTGGGAGAAGGACAATGGCACCAATTCCAACGTGAAACTGGACATAGTTCCCGCTTCGGCAGGCCAGAGGCAAGGCACTTTCTCCGGCACCCTGACTCCCGCGGCTTCTTCTTTCAAGTTGTATGCGATCTATCCGTATTCTTCCTCCTATGAGGCTGATCCTTCTGCCGTGACGGTAAGCCTTCCTTCGGCGGTCGAGCAGAAAACCAGCGTCAATCAGGTCGTGGGCGTCAGCGATTTTATGGTGGGGGCCGGCTCCTTCACCGATAGCGACTCAGAGTATCTTATGCGATTCCGCTACCCTCTCACCCTTCTGGATATCGTCATTGACGGGTCCACCAGTTGCCTCTCCGGAGCCACCATTGAGAGCCTGACTATAACTGCGACTAAAGCATTTACCGGAGAAGCGACATTGAATCTGACGGACGGAACGCTCGTCCCTGCAGATGTGGCGGCCGGCAAGAGTCTGACGATTACTTTCCCGTCCAGCGCAAAGATGAATGCCGAGAACCATGCCTGGGTGGCGGTTTATCCGGCCGACCTGACAGATGCTTCCTGCTGCTTTGACCTCAAGATGACCAACGGGCAGGAAATCAAGTTCAACGTCAATCCCAAGAAGGCTTTCGAAGAGCAGAAAATATACTCCATCAACCTGACGAATATTGACGCTCACGTCGATGCAGGAGAAGCAACTCCAATATACTTCGACCTTGTGGGCGCCAACTCTTCGAAAGGATATTCTTTGAACAGGGCAAATTGTTATATCATATCTGAAGGCGGCTATTATAAGTTTGCAGCCCAGAAAGTTGACAAGTCCAATGTTTTCGAAGGATCAAATCCGTACACGAGCGGTTACAGGGCCAAATGGCTCTGGGCCACGAGCAACGAATCCAAGGCTGATTTCATAAGCCTGGGTAACAGCGGCTCTGTCAATTTCCGCGCTCCTGCCGGAGCCAACGGCTCGACCATAATCGCAGTGCTGGATCCTTCTTCGAATATCGTATGGAGCTGGCATATATGGTGCACCGGAGATGATACTATCATGGAGCCTTATCACTATGGCAGGAACAACGCGTGGCTTGCGTCCGATATCAACCTTGGCGCGACAGGCAAATCCGGAACAGGCGCTTATGGATTCTACTATCAGTGGGGACGCAAGGATCCATTCCCCGGGGTGCCGGGAGACTGCGTGTACAATGAAGGCATCAGCATCAGCGGTTTGAGCTCTAAAAACAGTGCCGTTACGCCTGATGCGATCGGTTACGCAATCGCTCATCCTACGACCTTGTTGTATGCCAATGACTATCAGACCTGGATTTCCACTGCCTCTCAGGCAACTGCAGCTCAGGACCTCTGGACGAAAACGACAAGGAACAAGAGTAATTATGACCCTTGTCCTGCCGGTTATGCCGTTCCCTGGCAGAACGATTATGCCTGGTATACCAATTTTACAGCTGCAAACATGACATTCGCTGCGTCCGGATTCACATTTACATACGACGCGCATTCGACTTATTATCCTGCAGCCGGGTATTTGAACGGATTGACTCTCACCGATGCCGGTAAGACCGTGAGGTGCTGGGCGGCAAACATCAACGGAACTCCTTCTGCAACAACAAACATGCAGGCGCGTTCACTTTTGGTGGATGTTTCAACTAAAACTGTAACTAATAATGCGAGTTCCAGAACCGCTTTCGGGATGAGCGTGCGTTGTATGAAAATATAATACCTTCCTGCTATGAAATCATTAATATACAATTACGAGACACCGGCGTGTTATATTGAGGCCCTGGAAGAAGTATCAATGCTCTGCGCGAGTTCCGTGGAGGTTCAGATTGAGAAAGAGAGCGAAGACATTCTCTGGGGGTAGTGCTCTACACCACAAGTGAGCAATTGCGTACGGATTAGCCTATGCTTTGTTTTGTACTGGCAGTCGCGATAAGTCTCTCGATGATAGATACCCGGGTTGGGACAGATGCCTCAGATTCTCCGACGGCGAGTTTCTTCGGCGCGAAAGGGGAAGTTAACGGGCAGTGCATGCCTTGTGTAACAGTCCCCAACGGGATGACGGACTGGACGCCCCAGACCCGGATCAGCGAGATAAAAGGGGTGGCCCCTTATTACTATGGGGATGCCCAATGGCTCGGTTTTCGTTGACGGCAATACTATAAGCGCATGTAACCCGGTGCATCGTTTTTATGCCGGGAGCGGGGAGTATGCACTTGGTATCCCGGCCTTTGAGAAGGTGACGGTCCATCTTGAGAACGGGCGGAACCTCATATTGGAGCGCCGCGGTTCCGTCGGAGGATTCAGGTGGAATGGCCGCCGACTCCGCCGTCCCTTCCTGTCCCATCGCCGTTTGATGCGTGGCGGGACCCTGACGTTCGAATAAGTGAACCGGCCTCACGGGGGCGTTCGCAAGTCCGCCGGTACTTGCTTCCGGCAGACGAAAGGAAAGATTTTTTCGGAAAAGTATTGTCAATTCCGGAATTATCCGTATTTTTGCAGTCCCCATGTGGGAAATGCGGTAGTGGTGAAATGGTAGACACGCTACTTTGAGGGGGTAGTGGGCATTGGCCTGTGTGAGTTCGAGTCTCACCTACCGCACAAGGAGACATCTTCGAAAGAGGGTGTCTCCTTTTTTTCCGCCGGGCCGGAACTGCAATTCGTTTTGGGAAAGGACCCGCATCAGAGGTAGCTCTGGGCATGGTGCGTGCCCAAAACCAGGCCCTGAGGGGTGGGTTTTGGGAGGCATGCGGCCCCGGAGGGCGCTGTGCCTGGGGGCGGCGCCCAAAACGAATTGCACGAGGGCTACGATCCGGCCCCAGGTCTTTTTGTATGCAGGAATGCCGTTTTTCTTTATTATCTTTGCGTTATGATGAATGTAGTCCGTTTGGGAAGGACAATGGTCCTTGCAGCCGCGCTGATGGCGGCATTCCCCGTAATGACAGGCGCCGAAGTTCCCGGCGCGAAGAAGAAACAGAACACCATCTACCGCAAAGGGTGGATCGATTTCAACAAGAACGGTGTGAAGGACGTCTATGAGGACCCTTCCCGCAGCCTTGAAGAAAGGGTCGAGAATCTCCTCGGCCAGATGACCGTGGAGGAGAAGACCTGCCAGCTCGTGACGCTGTACGGCTTCGGACGCGTCCTGAAGGACCCCCATCCCACTCCGGAATGGAAGAACAGGGTCTGGAAGGATGGCATAGCCAACATAG
>JAEEGL013194616.1_pt1 | contig 19812 bp, 12 predicted proteins | sample 9134231 | NCBI WGS metagenome assembly JAEEGL01 (sample SAMN16246548, study PRJNA631951) | gut metagenome | biome: gut microbiome; feature: rumen; material: fiber-attached | host: Bos | place: Iran: Karaj | collected 2018-10 | reverse complement strand
CCCAATCCCCAATCCCCAATCCCCAATCCCCAATCCCCAATTTTATATTAATGTTTTGATAATTTTGAGATAATTTAATTTATTTTTTTTTTCATTAAGTAAAAATAAATAAATTATCATGTTTTTGAAAATAAATAAATATAAAATTAAAAAAAATTTTTAAATTAAAAAAATTATTTTTATTTTATTCAAAAATAGAAATGACAAATTTAAAATCTCAAAAAGAGTCTTCAGTTTCAAATGAACAAAATAATAATACTAATCAAACATCTCAAAATAATAATACTAATCAAATATCTCAAAATAATACTAACAAATATACAAATAGTAATATGAGAAATATTATTCAATTAAGAAACAAAAATGGAAAGCTTTTTTCTATAAGTTCTTATAGAATAATGTATGCAAAAAATCAAATTGATAAAGATATTTTGGCAATGGCGAGAGCAATTTATATTAATGAATTGAGATTTAAAGAAAAAATAAAAAATAAAGATATTTCAATAAATGAAGTTTTTTTAATTGAAAAAAATTGGTATAGAAAATGGAAAAAATTTGTAAATTTTAAAGAAATAATTGAAACTTGCTCAAATCCTGAAAATTATAATATTAATTCAATTGAATATAAAGTAGAAATTGAAAACAATCCTGGTCAAATTATAAATTCACCAATTTTAATTGAAGAAAAACCTGAAAATTTATATAATGAAACAGATATTCCTTTAAAAATAGGAATTAATTCAAATGAATATAAATTAATTGTTAAAATGAGTTTTGATAGATTATTTCCTGTATTTAAATGTGATAAAATTATAGTAAAAAAAATAAGGTTAAATAGAAGTAATAATTTACAAAGAGAAATTGATTTAATTACAAAAGAATTTAATGTTATTTTTTTATCAAAAAAAAATTTAATTAATCAAGAATTAAAAGAATATAAATTATATCTTTCATCTCTTTTAACAGAAAATGAAACTTTTGATATAATATCAAATATTATAAATGCAGATAAAAATATTGAATTAAAAAAAAGTTTAGGAATTGAACATTTTGAATCTTTAGTAAAATACACTAAAATTTATTATTTAGTAAATCAAAATTTATCTGATTTTAAAGAATTAATTAAAGAGAATTTAGAACAAATAAAATTCGGAGAAAAAATAAATGTTAGTTCAATTTTAAAAAAATTCACCACACATTTTCAAATAAATCAAATACCTTCAAATAATTTGATAATAGAATTTTCATCAAATTTGATAAGTGAATTTTTTAATGGAATATCTCAAGATGAAGATAATTATATAGAACCAAATAATCAAAATAATAATTATAGAACTAAAATTAAAATAAATTCAATGACAGAATTTATGTCAATTTTTGGAGATAAAAAAAAAGGTTTAGAAAATAATATAATTGATAAAGAAAAAAATTTAAAAGGATTAGTTGGTTTAGGCAATATTGGTAATACTTGTTATATGAATACGTCTCTCCAATGTTTATCAAATTGTAAATTATTAACTAATTATTTTTTATTTGATTATTATATTCCTTTTATTAATAAAACAAACAAAATTGGTTCTAAAGGAAAAATAGTTGAAGCTTATGCAGAATTAATTAAAAATTTATGGTATGGACAAAAAAAATCTATTGAACCTTATAGATTAAAAAATGAATGTGGTATGGTTAGAAATATGTTTGCTGGTTATAATCAACAAGATTCTCAAGAATTTATTTCCTTTTTATTAGATGAGTTACATGAAGATTTAAATAAAGTCATTAATAAACCTTATATAGAAAAAAAAGACAATTTAATATTTAATTCTGAAAAAGATGAATTTAATTATAATTATAATAATTTTTTAGCTAGAAATCAAAGTATAATTGTTGATTTATTTTATGGTATGTTTAAATCTACTTTAATTTGTCCTAATAAAGAATGTAATAATGTTTCTAAATCATTTGATCCTTATTCAATAATAAGTATTTCTATTAATACAAGTGGTCTTAATAAAGAAATTTTAATTTATTTTATTTTTGAAAAATTTGATTATCAAATTATTAAATATAAAATAGCAATTACATATGATATGAAAATAGATGCTTTTAGAAAAAAAATTGAATATTTATTTCATGTTGGTTATAATGAGTTTGAAATATATAAAAAAAAAGGGAATGAATTTATTATATTTGAAAATAAAAATATGGAAGTATTAGAATTTTTAGAAGATGAAAATGAAATTTATTTATATCAAATTCCTAATATGGTTTTTGGTAAAAATGATGAAAATATAATTAAAATTTATGAAGAATTATCAAATGATTTGTATTTATTAGATAAAAGAGAAAAAGAGTTAAATAAAAATGATAATAATACTGATATTGAAATGAGTGATTTAACAAAAGAAATAGATAAAGAAAAATGGATTAAATGTATATGTTATATTTATTCATATAATGAAGATGAACAACCAAATGATGAAATTTCTTTACCTAAAATATTTTATGTTAATTTAGATTGGAATAATAATCAAATTTATAATTTTTTTTTTGAGCAATATAAAAATATTTTAGTAGATGATAAAAAAATAGAAGATATAGAAAATATATTATTTACTGATTTAAATAATGTTACCCAAAATTTATTAAGAATAAAAAATTTTAAATTAGATTTAAAAACACATAATGAATTTAAATATCCCTTTTTTCTTTTATTTGAAAAATATTTTCTAATCAATGAAAATGGAATATTAATAAATAAAATTAAAAAAGATTTAATTTTCCCATCATCAAAAAGTATAAATACAATAAAAAAAACATTAGAATATTATAAAGAAATAAAACAAATAAAAACTCAAATAACTTTTAAATTAATTTGTTCATTAAATTTCAAAGAAAAAATACAAAAATTAAATGAATTTAAAATAATGAAAAATAAAGTAAATATGTTTGAACCAAAAATTGATACATTTCAATTAGAATTAACATCATTATTAAACAAATTCGGTCAAAAAGAAAAATTAACAAAAGGAAATGAATGGTATTGTCCAAAATGCAAAAATTTTCAATTAGCGGAAAAGAAATTAGAAATATTTACTTGTCCTGAAATATTAATAATTCATTTGAAAAGATTTAGAGATAGAAAAAAATTACATAATTTAATAAAATTTCCAATAAATGGATTAAATATGGGAAAATATATTAAATATAAAGAAAATAATGAAGATGATAATATTTATGATTTATTTGCAATTTCTAATCATCTTGGAAATTATTTTGGAGGTCATTACATTGCTTATGCAAAAAACTTTTTAGATAATAAATGGTATGAATTTGATGATTCTTATGTTAGAGAAATTGAACAAGATTCTTTAATCACTGATAATGCTTATGTTTTATTTTATCAAAAGAGAAATTCAAAATTCAAAAATATTGAAAATATTTATCTTAAAAATTATCAAAATATTGATTTAAAATAATAAATGAAAAAGTTAATAAATAAATTTTATAATGAATAATACTTAATTTTAAATATAAAAAATTTAATTTAAATATTTTAAGTTTAAGTTATATGATTTGTGATTAAAAATACTTGTTTTATATTAAAGTAAAGTTTGAAAATTTATTTATTTTATTTAATTCAAGAAGTTCTTTTATTTTTTCGTTCATTGATTTAATATTATTTGATTGAATTCCAATTTCCATTAAATCAAGTTTTTCATCACCTCCTCCTTTTTTAATTCCTTCTTTTTTTCTTACAAGATTTAAATATTTTTTATTTCTATAATAATTAATATATTTTCTTTGTTCATCAATGAACTTTTCACAATTTTTATTTAATTCATTAATTTTTTTATTAAATGTATAATTGAAATTGAGTTTATCATCAGAATTACTTTCAATATCATCAATTAAATTCTTAATATCATAATTTTTTTCTACTAAATTCTTCATTAAACTTCTTTTATCAGAAATAATTTCAAAATTTAATTTTTCTATTAATTTAATAGTAGGATTTAATTTTTTAAAAATTGAATTTTTATAAAATTCATCTACATTTTCCTTTTTTAATAAAGATGCATTCTCTTCAATTTCAATCATATCAATTTTATCCATTAATTCTTTGGACATTCTAAAAATTTTAAAAGGATAAACATTAACATTTAATGAAGATGAATCAATCATTATAATTATATTATTTGGAAAAGTTTTTTGAAATTCTACAAATGTTTTTATTCTATTTTGAGAAAGAGTATCAAAATTATTTTCAACAAAAAAAAATCCTACTCTCATATAATCATATCTATTATATTCTAAATATGCTGATAAAAATGAAGTATTTGAATTTTCTAAAGAATATGGTATTATTGATGATACTATTAATTCTTCATTTGTTTCCCTTCCAAATAAAATCCCTTCTGCTTTTTTAGACGATTTAAATTTTAATAAATCTGATATAACATTATGAGATATTTTAATTTGATTAATTATTTTATATTCAGGAAGAATTATTTTTTGGTCATGATTTTCCATTTTTAAAATGATATAAATATAAATAATTATTTATTTAAAAAAATAATTTTAAACATAAAAAATTAATTACTCTATTAAGAGATAATTAATATTTTAAATCATATTTTATATTGTTAATAAGTAATATTTAAATTAACTTATAATTTAATATAATGAAATATTTTTTATAAAACTACTATTCATAGCATCAATAGCATCATATCTTTTTTCAATATTAACATCTAAACATTTTCTCAAAAATATTTTACATTCTTCTGAAATTTTAACATTATAATTATTCTCAAAACTTAAGTTTTTCATATTCTCATAAATTTTTTCTTTAACATATTTATTCTGAGATAAATTATTACTAAAAGGTTTATTTCCAAATAACATTTCATAAACTATAATTCCTAAAGACCAAATGTCAACTTTTTCATTAATTTTAACATTATCCCCAATTATAAAACATTCAGGAGGCAAATAAAAATAAGTTCCAGTTCCTTGAGAAGTTAAATCAGTAAAATTAGAATTTGAATCAATAATTTTAGCCAAACCAAAATCAGTTAATTTAACTTCTAAATTATTAAATAAAATATTTTGAGGTTTTAAATCATAATGAATAATTTTTTTAGGTAAATTTTCTAAATAAACTAAAGCTTCTAATATTTGTTTAGTAATAACTTTAACTTCTTTTTCAGATAAAATTTTCCTTTCTCTAAGATAATTAGATAAATCTGTACCATTACATAATTCTAAAACAGAACAAAAAGAATTATTATTTATTTCAATAGTATCAATATGATTAATAATATTTTTATGATGGATATTTTTTAATATTTCATTTTCTCTCATTGTATGTTTAATATAAGAATCTTTCATTTCATCACTCCAATTTGGATTTAATTGATGTATTTTACAAGCAACATATTTATGATTTTTAATATCATATGCTTTATATACTTCTGAATATCCCCCTTTTCCTATTAAAGAAACTAATTGATATTTTTTTCCTAATAAAGGCCATTTATTTAAATATAAACAACGTGATTCTTCTTTTAAAATACAGTAATTATTAATTAATTCACTTTTTTCTTTTTGTAAATTTGTTTCGTAATTTTTTATTCTTTTTTCTTCAATATCTAATTCATTTAATTTAAATTTAATTAAATCATTTTGTTGAGAATTAAGTAATTTTAATTCATTTCTTTTTGAATTTATATTTTTCATTAAAGATATTATTTTTTTAAATTCACTTCCTTCTTCAAAATATTCTAAAATTTGCCCATTAGATAATTTTTGATATGTTAATTTACCAATTGAATATTGTTTTTCATTTAATTCTTTTTGCATTATTTTTCTTTTTAATTCTGCATTCTCTTTAACAAACTTACAAATATCAATTTCACTTTTTTCAATTTCATTTTGAATTATTATTAAATTATGATTTAATTCTTGGTTTTTTTTTGATAATTCAGTTACTCTTTTTTTTAATTCATTTGATTCTTTTATTTTATCTGAAAGTGTTTCTTTTATTTTTTGAATAATATCAGAATTTCCTAACGAATTTTCTCTAAAATTATCTAAATTATTTGAATCAGAACTAGAAGAAATTATTGATGACGATGATTTTAAATAATCTTTTAATTTCAAATTCTTATATTCATTTTTTTTCCCTTTATTCTTTTTTAAATAATTTAAATTTGAATTTTTTATTTCTGAGATAGGCGGTATGGAATTATTATCAAAAGATGAATCATTTTTTTTTTTCCTTTTTATAGTTAAAAATTGGCAAATATTTGCATCTTTTTTTGTATTTAGTTTTGCATTTGTTATATGAATATTTGAAGATAAATTTGAAATATTATTACTTATTGTGTTTGATTTTGTATTATTTGATTTTTCTGTTTTGAATAATTTTAATTTTATATTTTCTATATTTTCATTTGATAAGTTTTCTATTGGGGAGTTTCCATCTTTACTTGGACCTGTTAGTCTATGTTCAAGAAGATTTATTTTTCTATCTGTTTTAAATGTTGTGGAATTTATTTGATTATTTGATTTTTCTGTCATTGAAATTTTATTTTTGATTTTTTTTAATTAATAGTTTTTTTTTGCTTAAAATTTCATATGAAAAATTTATTTTCTAAATATTATCCAAAGTATATTTTTTTTTGAAAATGAATTTTTTTCTTTTTGTTTTTATTTCTTTTTATCTTTCAAATTTTAAATTTCATCTAATTTGTAAAATAAAATATTGATAAATTATTATAAAAGAAATAAAGAATTTTAATTATTTGAATTCCTTTGAATGTTATTATTTATTATCATCAACCATATTTCTAATAAAATTTTATATTTAGTTTAATTAAAAAAATATATAATCATATAATGTAAAAAATATAAGACAATTTTTTCTATAAAATAAAGATGTCAATAACTTAAAAGTAAAGAAAAAAATATATTAGAAGTTTATTATGATTAAAATTATAAAATATTATGTAACTAAAATCATTTTTTTTAATTAAATTATATTTTAAAAAAATTAAAACAATTATATAATTAAATCAAATACTTTAAAAAACCAAAAAATTAAATATTTTTTGATGTCATATTTGTAAAAAATTTTAATCTTTTTATATAATTTTTAAAAATTATTTAAAAAGAAGAGAAAAATAACTTTTAAAACATTTATTATAAATTTAAATAAAATAATTTATTATTAAAGATAATATATTGAAATTTACATTTAAATATCTTAAGTTTGAATAATATTTATGATTTATTTTTCATAATATTAATAATTTTCAATATTTATAAATATTAATTTTTTTTATAAAGAATAAAAAATGCTATAATATAGTTTTAAATAAATAATATTTTTTATAAAAAAATAAATAAAAAATGAAAAACAATTTTTCAATCAAACAAATAAAATTTTCAAATTATGATTTTCAAAATCCATTTCAACCTCTTAATTCAACGATATTTAATCAATATTTACAAAAAAGTCCTTTTTCACATAAAAATAATTTTAAAAAATTATTTTCAAATCCTTATTTAAAGAAAGCTTTTATATATAATAATAATCTAAAAAATGAAAATGAAAAAAATGCAACAGTTTCATTAGAACATTCATTTTATTTTAGAAATTTATTAAACGACCCAAATGCAACAAATTTAAATAAAAATTTAACAAGAAATAAAAGCGAAAATATAAATTATATAAGTAGTTCTTCTCAAACTGTTTATTCCCGTTCTATAAATATCTATACAAATAAAATTCATGATGGTTCTTCAGGTAAAAATAAGAAAAAGACAATAAAAAAACTTAATCAACCAATTATTAAAAAGATTAAGATAATTCAAAAAGAAAAAAATAATGAGAAAAAAAAACCTAATTTATACTTATATTATATGAATAAAATTCAATTAGAAAATCAAAAAAAAAATATAATAAATTCATGTTTGAAAATTGGTGGAAAATATAATTTTAATGAAAATCAAATGAATAGAATGAAATTTTTACTTGTTTTAAGTGAAAATAAAAATAATGTTTTTCAAATGATTAAAATTAGGAAAAAATTATATGAAAAAAATGAAGAATTAAAACAAAAGGATAAATCATTGATTATCAGATCATTAGAACATAAAACAAAACTTTTAAATTTTAAAAAAAAAAGTATGAGTACAACTCAAAAAAATTCAAAATTTTTATTTAAAGATAATAATATTGTTCTACCAAAGGTTTATAAATAATTTATAAATAGCTTCAAAATATATAGTAAATTAGTATGCTATATTTTTTTGTTAAGCGTTTTATTTTCGCATAGTTTAAATATTTTTATATTTTTTATAAATTGAATTATTTAAATAAAAAATGAAAAATAAAGAAATTAATCCAATATTAACTTTAATAAAAAATGAAAAAAAAAAAAAAGAATATTATCTTTATCTCCAAATTTCCTTTCAATAAATAAACCTCTATTTTTTAATAATAATTCTCAAAAAAAAAAATTGTCAAAAAAAAATTCAGAAATCTTTTTAAATCATAAAAATAAAAATGAAAAAATACAATTAATGAATAGTAAATTTAAAATTGATAGTTTTGATATGGATGATTTTTCTAATGAAATTCATATTATGCAAAATTATAATATTAATAATTATATTTCAAGAACTGATGAAGGTCAACTAAAGAAAAAAATAATTTTGAGATTAAATAAAATTAAAAATTATAAAGAGCCTTTGTCTATTTGTTTAATTAATAAAAATACTCATAATATAATTAAAACTAATAAATATCCTAAAATTAGATTAATTTCTTCTAACTCTCAAATTTTCCAAAATATACAACCTACTATAAAAAAAAATATATTAAATAAAAAATTATTTTCAAGCAGAAATTCATTTACAAGTTATAGAACAAATAATGATAAAATTCATAAAAACAATAAGTTCAAATTCAATAAAGGATTTAATCATAAATTATCAAGAAATATAAATGAATTTATTACAAAATCAAGTTCTTTGGATGGAAAAGATTTTGAAACAAAAAATGAAATTCATAATATTATTTATTCAATATTTCAACCAAGGAAAGAAGAACCAAATAAAATAAAAATGTTTAAAAATTTAAAAACTGATATTAGAAAAAATGAATTGAAAGTAAAAGATATCTTAGATTCTTTAATAAGAACTCAAAAAAATAATGATGAGGATTTAAAAAGAAAAGGATTTATTATTAAAAGTATAGAAAATAAATATAATAAAGAAGAGTTTGAATTTTAAATATAAATATATTTATTATTAAATATATAAATATTATATTTAGATTAATATTGGATTACAAAATAATTGAAATATTAAAATAATTAAATTTTCATTATATTATAAAAAGGAAAAAATTTAATTAACTAAAAGATAATGAATTTAACAGCAAATGAAGAAATGAATTTAGAATATCTCAATGCGAAATTTTTATTTCCTCAAAATAGAAATTTGAATGAACGCTCAAAACAAGAAGAATTAAAAAAATCAATAAAATTAGCATTATCATTAAAATCAAAAGTAGATGATTCTGAAAAAGAAGAAAATAAAAAATGTTTATGTGGAGGAATATATTATAGAGGAATATATAATTTTAAAGAGATATTAGTATGTAATATATGCCATAGAGCAAAATTTTATAAAAGTACAATTAAAGAATCAAATTTTTCAAATACAAATAAAAGAAAAATAATATTTAAAGATATTCAGATAGAAAATAAAAAAGTATATAAAAAACCTTTAGTAAAATTAGGATTAGATTTATCAAAAAGTATGGTTAAAGAAAATTCTCCTATAAAAAATTTATCAAGAAATAAAAATAATTTATTAAATTCAACAGATTTATCATTTAGAATACTTTTAAAAAATTATTATAATACAGTAGAGAATATAAATGAAAATAGAAAAAATGAAGATGAAAATAATATTGAAAATAAAGTTAAAAAAAATATTAATGAATTTTCTTCTGATTTAAATATAAATGAATATAAAATTTTAAATTTAATTGGTTCTGGGTCTTTTGCAAATATTTATATTGTTGAAAATTATAAAAGCAAAATTCAATATGCGGTTAAAAAAATTATAACAGATGGAAATTATGAATTAGATAAAATAAAAAATGAAATTGAAATAATTAAATCTTTATCTGAATTAAATTCAGATAATAAAAAATATTTTATTCCAATTTATAAATATTCTATTAAAAAATTAGATAATACTTCTTATAGTATTTATTTTCTAATGTCATTAGCAGTTTCAGATTGGGGAAAAGAAATAGAAAAAAAAGACAAATTTTATTCAGAAAATTTTTTATTAAATCTTTTAAAGCATTTAGCAGCAGGTTTAAGTTTAATGCAACATAAAAATATTGTTCATAGAGATATTAAACCTCAAAATATTTTAATAATGGAAAATAAAAATTATTTAATATGTGATTTTGATGAAAGTATTTTTGTTAAAAGAGCTTATGGTTCTTATGATGTAAGAGGAACAGAAATGTTTATTTGTCCTATTTTACAAAATTGTATTTATTCTGGAATGAAAAAAGCAAAAATTAATATTTATAAAAGTGATATTTATTCTTTAGGATTATGTTTTGTTTATGCTATAACTAAAAATTTTGAAGTGATTAAAAAAATTAAAAAAAATCATGATGATTTTTTGAATAAAAATATAATTATTAATAATATTGCAGGAAATAAAAAATTAAGTGAAAATTTTATTGAAATTTTAATGAAAATGATTGCATATAATGAAAAAGATAGATTGGATTGTATTGAATTGGATAAATTACTCAATCATAATAATGAAAATATATAAAAGGTTATAAATTGAAAATGTAGATATTTTATAATATTTAATATTTTAATTGTTAAAATATAAATAGGGAAATTTAAATATATGGAGTGTAAAAAAATATTAATGATATATTACTTTTTTTTTTTTATTAATAAAACAATCATTTATATCTAAAATATATTCTTTAAAATTTAATTAATATTTTTAATTAAAATATATATCCTTATTAATAATTCTTGTAATAATTTTCCTATAATATAATAATTTATTTACATTTATTTATGAAAAAGTAATTAATAAAATTACTCATCTTCATCATCCATAAAAAAAACGTTTGAAAAATAAATTCTGTTTTTTTCAACAAATAAAATATTTTTTAATCCTCTTAAATATAAAAAATAATTGTATAATGAATCTAGTTTAATTAGATTATCATTATCTTTTTCATAATGAAAAATTTTTCCGATTAATTCATCAAAGAAAATTTCAAAAAATTTTCGATGAATTATTTCAGTTGTATTAAAAAAAATATTAAAAGTTTCATTTGGTGGAAGAAAAGAATGTTGTTTAGAACATTCATCAATTAATTTATAAACCTCATTTAAACTAAGATTATCATTTTGATTATCAAATGAATTTTGATTTTTTTTAAAACAAAATTTTGGTGTTTCTAATAAATCATTATTTGAGTTATTATGATGTTTATTCATCTCTAATAATTTATTACTAGTATTTTTAGTAGATTCAGAAAAATTTTCATTATTTAAATTATTCATTTTATTTATATCTATTTTATAATTTTTTTTTTCAAATAAACTTATTGGTTTTCTTGGAATATTTGCACTTATATTTCCAGGTGATGGAATATATTTATTTATTTTATTAATTTTTGTTCCTTTTATTCTTTTTTCTCTTTCATTCACACTTTTTAAATTTAAAGAAATTGATTTTGTGTCTGATTTTTTAAATTTAATATTAAACTTATTACTATCAATACTTACTATTTTGAAAAATAAAATTATGCTTTCTTCTATATTCACAGAAGTTCTTAATTTAAATTCATTTATTAATGAATCAAAAGAATTAACATTATAATTCTCAAAAGAGTTATTATTGTTTACTTCATTAAATTCATTATTATTATTATATGAATTATTTATATAATATTTTTCTCTAGTAGCATCTTCATTTTCATCTTCATCACTATCCGATAAATTATTATTTTTTATTTTATTTAATCTATCAATTTTTTCTAGAACTATTTTTTTAATTCCTTGTTTTAATTTTGAATTTTTTTTTAATTCATTAATATATTTTTCATAATATGCTTTCCCTGCAATATATGATTTAAATAAAATTTCTTCAATTGTTGTATTTTCATTTTTTTTTGGGTCTAAACAATCACGTAATAAAGTAAATAAATATAAAAATTGACCTATTAAATATTTTATTTCTAAATTGATTAAATTCGTTAATTTTCTATTAATTGAATTTAATGTTTCAAAATTTATTTTCTTATTGAAAATAACACCTAAAATTTCTATATTTTTAATTGTTAAATTAAAAGTAAAAGAAGTTTTTGGATTAACCATTGTAATTCTTAAAGTCGTCAATTCAATGATATTAATAATTTTTACTAAAGTATAATTTATATGATAAATATCAGGAAATTTTTCATATAAAGGAAAAAAAATTTGGTGAACTGCTTCTTTGATTTTATTTTTTAGTTCTAAAAATTTAATTACAAAATAATGTTCTGTAAATTCTAATTGGATTTTTATTTTATGAGGTATATTTATAGAAGATATAGTCATTATCCCTTTTAGCTTTTCTGAAATAAATAAATCATTTTTTTTCATTTTGATTATAAAATTAAATATAAAATGATGAAATTATTTTAATATTTAAAAAAAATATAATAAAATATTAAAAAATATAAATTTTTAAAAAGACATTTTAATAAAAACAATTGGGAATGAAATTTTAAAAATTCATCTATTTTAATTATCCACCCAATTGAAAATCTTAAAAATTATTATTTGCAATTAAATTAAATTATTTTCTTGAATTAATTTCAAAATAAAAAATCTTAAAAAATTTAATTGTTATATGAATGATAATTTTTTAATATAATTTGATATTTATAATTTATATTTAATAATCTTAAATTTTCAAATTCTCCTGTTATTTATTGAAAGTTAAATTCACTTTTATATTTATAACTTTTTTTCTTATTATTCGATAAATTTTATCAAAAATTTATATATTTATAATATATCATTTTTTTTGATAAATAATTATTTAAATTATTAAATATTAATTTTTTTAATTATTATGGATGAGGAATTTATAATTGAAAAATCAATAAATACGAATACAGAAAGAATAAATGACTTAGCTATTTTCCCTAAAGGGAATATTATAACTGTATCTTCAAATTTAATGATTAAAATATTTGATGAAAAAGGAGAACAAATTACATTTTTATCGAATGCCCATGAAAAAAAAATTCATTGTATATGTATAATAAATAATAATGAATTTTTAACAGGTTCACTAGATAAAAAAATAAAATACTTTAAAATACTTAACAATAAAATAACTGAATCTGAATCTTTAAAAGGACATGAAAATAGTGTAATGAAAATATTATATATTGAAAAAAATGAACAAAAAAAAATAATTTCATGTGGTTATGATAGATTAATAAAAATTTGGGAAAAAACAAAAAATAAAAATATTAATTTTACTTGTACAATTACTTTATATATTCATCATTCACCAGTTTATTCTTGTATTTATTTGGGAAATAATAATTTTGTTTCATGTGAATCAAATGATTATATATTTGTTTGGGATTCTATAAATTATAAAATAAATAAAAAAATTCCTGGAACTATTTTTAATAATAATGCTTTAAAAAAAATTGATGGTGAAAATTTTATTATTGGAGGTGGGAGTGACAAAAAAATTAAAATAATAAATATTAAAAATGGAAATATTAAATTTGAAGCAACAACAAAATGTTGGGTTTATGCAATTTTAATAACTGAAAATTTTATTTTTGATAGTGGTGAAAATCCTTTTTTAATTGAGATTAGGAATAAAAATTTATCATTAATAAAAGAAATTAATTGCATAAATAATAAAATTATTTTTTCTATAGGTAATTTTAAAAATAATTTAATTGTTTCTGAAGAAGAATATATATCAATATATAGGAAGACTAATAAAACTTTAAAATAAACACAATTGAAAAACTAAAATATAATAATTAATATCTAATATATATATATATAATATTTTCAAAAAAACTATTTATTTCCTTTTAAAAAACTTAATATAAAATAATATTATTATTTTTATAAGAATTTTAAACATTTTTATTGTTTATCTAATTAAAAATAAATATTCATTAAACAATCAATCAGTTTTATTATTATTATTTTATTTTTATTCTTCAACATAACATAAATTTATTTGAACTTAGAAAATAACAATCTAAATATTAAAAAGACTAATCCACTATTTTTTTTATGTTTTATTATGTATTAATAAACAGTTCATTATAAAATAAAAACTATTATAAAAATAGATTACTATTATAATAGGGTAATCTTTAAAATAAAGGATATAACCATTTTTCATATATCTATTTTATTTTGAATTAGAATGTTTAATCTCATTTAATAATATCAATAATAATGATGGAGCTATATAATAAAAAAATTTCATTAATTATTCAATTTAGTGAGCCTATTCATCATTTTAACCTCTCAAATTAATTAATTTTAATTCTTTTTAATTATTATTATATAAATCATTTTAAAAATGTTTTTTGGGAAAAAATTTTATGTTCTTTAAATAAAAATAAATTAATATTAAAAATATTAAAATAAATTTATTCTTATGAAGATGATAGTTTTTTTAAAATAAAAAAAGAGTAAATAATAATTATAAAAATAAAATGAATAATAGAAGATTAGATTTTAATTCTATTAATGAATTGAAAAATATATAAATAATATATATATGATATAATAAATAATTAAAACTAATGTTAATAATATAAAGAAACTTTTTATAGATTAATTAATAGAATATGTCAAAAAAAATATATTTTTTAAATATATTTCCTTTATAATTTTTATTAATATTCTTTGTATTTGATTGAAAATCAATAATTAATTCTATTTAAAATAAAATTATTCTATTTTCATAAAATTTAAAAACTCTTAAAATTTTTTAAAAACCCCAAAAACAAAGAAAAATAAAATATTAAAAATAAAAAAAAATAAATAAACAACAAAATTTATTTCAAGTTTTTTTCAATCCAAGCTTTAACAGAATCTTTAGCTCTTTTAACAGTACTTCCCTGAATAGCAAGACCATCTTTAACAGTAGCATCATGGCAAATTTTTTTAATATCACTAACACAACTTCCAAGACCAGATCCTTCATGAGTAGTAAAAGGCATAATAATTTTTCCTTTATAATTCAATTTTTCCAACTGAGTAAATAAAGGACAAGGATAAGTTCCCCACCAAACTGGTCCTCCAATAAAAATAATATCATATTTTGAAATATCAGATATTGAATTTTTAATTTCTGGTCTTGCTTTTTTTTTTAATTCATCTTTTGCTTCTTCTGTACATGGCATATATGATTTTGGATAATCTTTTACTCTTTCAACTTTATGCATATCTGAATTACATATTTCTTTTATGTAATTTGCAATTACTTCTGTATTCCCTACAGTTAAATTTCCTACATTATAATTTTCATCAGCTCTTGAAAAGTATATTATTAGACTTGATTTTTTGCTCATTTGTTTTATTAATTTAATGGGGTTTATATATTAATTTTTTATTTATTTACATGTGATGTTGAATAATTATATTTTTTATTTGTTTTTTTATTTATTTTTAATTTTGATTTTAAAAACCTTTTGATTTTAGAATATTTTTTATTTTTGGTTAAAATTATAATAAATATCATTAAAATTTTTAGAATTTAATTGATGAAATTATAATGAAGATAAAGTAATAAAATTTAATATAAATTAAATTTAAAAGACTTTTTTAATAAATGAACTTTACTTTTAAGAATATTAAATTTGAATTATCATTTTTATTTATAATAGTATTATTTAATATATTTTCATTTAACATAAGAGTAGTAAAATTAAGTAATACTTTTAAAAATTTTTTAATTAAAACAACAAAAACTTAAAAAAAAATATTTTAAAGTTAAAATAATGAAATTACATTTAAAAATATGATAATTTAAGAATTCAATATAATTTATATTCAATATCAACTATATAATCTAATAAAAAACCTCTTCCCACATAAGAAAAATTTCATAACTAAATAAATTTCATTGATAAGAATTTTGTTTTTTGTATTTTGTTGAATTTCTTCATGATAATACAAAATAATATTTATTTGAATTCCTTTTTCAACAACATATAAAAGAATAGAATAAAGAATGAAACATAACTATTTCCTTTAGAAGAAAATTAACTTTTTTCTTTTTACTTTGAATTTCCCATTATTATAAATATTTAATTTTTAACTTTTTATTAATAAGATTATATAGATTTGAATTTTTTATTAGTATTTTTATTTGTATTATTATATTAATTTATTTTTTAAATATTTTTTTTCAATTCATAATTTAAAATGTTTATTACTTTATGTTATTCTTTTTTCAAATAAATTCAACTTTTTCTTTTCCTACTATATAAATTTTCAATTTTTATTTCTAGATTCTTAAATTTAATATTGATTATATTAGAAAAAATAATATATAACAATTTTGAATTAAATCAAAATTAAATTATTATAATATAAATTTTATTAAAGTATTTTAAAAATTTTCAATTTAAAATTTATTCAAATATAATAGAATTTAATTTGATAACAATATATAAAAATTAAACTTTCAATAATCATTAATTAAAGATTTATAGGAAAAATTAATCAATCATCTTTTTTATCTTTTTGTAGGCATGAAAAAATAAAGTAACAACAAGCCATAACACCTGCCGATATGGCAGCACACACACATACTGATCCAACCTCAGAATCTTTGTTTGATTCTTTATTTTGTTTATTCATATTATTATATTGAGCATTGTTATTTAAATATATTATTTGATTTTGGTTTTGTTGATTTTGTGCAACATTACAATTATTTTGATTATAATTATAATAATTTACATTAACTGGTTGTGGAGCTGATACATTTTGAGTTTTTCCTATTATTATATTTGAAGGATCTGTACTCTGTTGTGCAAATTTATTTGATTCTTCATTTGATTTTAAGGCTAATTGTTTTTGATTTTCTTGTTGTAATACTATTGCTTTTTCAATATTTGTATCATTATCTATATAATTCTGATTATTTTCATTTTCAAAGTTTGAATTCATATTTTGTGTTTCTTTCAAATCATTATTTTCGTTTGACATTCTTTTTTTTTATTTTTTATTTTTTAATTTGAGATACTTATATTATTTTTTGTTTATAATTCATCATTTCTCATAAATAATGAAATTGATAACTTTTTCTTTTATAATGATTTTTGAGATTTTAATTTAAATATTTTTAATCCTTTTAATAAAAACTAGGATTACTTTTTTGAGCTATTTATTAAAAATTTTCTCAATTCTTATAAAAAAATTTAAAATATCATTACAAATGGATTATTATTTGAAAATATTGTTTATATTGTTTTGATTTCTAAATAATTGTTATCATTTCATAAATATTATAATTCATTTATTAAATTTCTTAAAACGATTTTGAGAATTTGAAATTGATAACTTTTTTCTTAAAAAAATTTAAATTACATATATTAAATAATTAATTAAAGCTATCTTTAATAAAAAGCCCATTATGAAATTAATTATTAATCAAAAATAAATATAATATAATTTGAATTAAAAATTAAAATATTTATTGCATTTAACTTTAGAGTTAACTTAAAAGAATAATAAAATCTTAATAAATTTATAAAATTAAACTATTTTTTATTAAATAATAATATCTTTTAATAGTAATTTTTTTTTATGATACTTATTTAAATTCTTCATGAAAATTAAATCATTAAATTATTTTAAATCTTTAATGAAATTATTTTAACAAACTTTTGATAATAAAGAATTTTTGATTAATATGTTTAATATAAAATTACTGTTTTTCATTGTTTTTGTTTTTTTTTCATTTTATCTCTTTATTCTATATTAATAATCTTGTCAAGAAGAACGAGATATTTTTTATATATGTTTACAAATATACATAAGGTAGTAGATGTCCAATAGTTTATGATTTCATTATTTTTCAAATATGAATTAAATAAAATTAATTATAAATAATGAATATTAAATAAATAAATTAAATCATTAAGTAAGAAAATAATTAATAAAAGCGTTCAAAACATTTTTTTATAAAATAAATGAAAAGAAAATAATGATTTATTTAAAAAAATAAATAAAATTAAAATAAATGTCAACTGAACCAACATTAAAAAATTAATATTAATTGAAAAAATAAAAAGTATTAAAGAAACTAAATAAATTTTATTGGGATACTTGTATTAATATATTTATGATATTTAAGAATATTATAATCACAAAGAACCAAGGATTGGATATTAATTTTAGAATTCAATTTCATAAAAAAATAAAAATCATATAAAAATCAATTAAATATAATTTGTTAATATCAATAGGTAAATCTCTTAATTTATACATTTTTTCAATAAACGCATTCTTTTAATTAACAATAATTAACAAATATTATATAAAGAAAGCAAAAATACCAAAAATACAATATATATGATATAAAAAAAATACTTTTTATCAATAAAATTAATTTAAATATTTTATATTATTTCTATACTTACTAAATAGATTTATCTAAATTATGTCATGAAAATATGAAAAAGTGTAAACAAGAATTTATAATAAATGATGAATATGAAATTATATTACCTGAATTAAATTAAAAAAGATTAATTAAAAATATTTTTATACATCAAAAAAAAATAAAAAAATTGTTTAGAGAAAAAAAAAGTCAAATAAACTGTTTTTATAGAATTTAATCTATAGTAATAATATTCATTAGAAGATTTAATTTGTTAAATAAATCAAAATAGATATTTAAAGGAATATTAGAAATTTTTAACAAATATAAATAAAAGAATAAATTATATGACAAATTAAAATATAAAAAAAAATATATATTTATTTAAAGGAGGATAGCAAAAACTATAAATTAATAAAATATAATAATAATTAATAACTAGTTATATTAAAAATTTCAAAAGAATATTAAGATTTTAAAAATAAATAAATTTATAAAAGGAATTTAAATAATAAATAATATTTATCAATTAATTTAATTATATATAAAATATATAAAACTCATTTTTTGTAAACAATATTAATTAAAAATAATAATATTGTAAATCATATTTTATTTTTTTTATTTTAATCGATAGTATATAAATATAAAAATTTAAATCATAAATTCAATTTTTCATATTGTTTTATTTTTAAAAAATATCATTGAAATATATATTTAATATTTTTCTAAGTATTTTATAATTAATTCATTTTGATTAAGTTAATTTTATTGGAGTTTTATTATATCTTAAATTTTTTATTAGTTTAATCATTTTTATATTATTTCAGATAAAATTTCTTATTTTTTAATTGTTAGAAAAAAATCAGAATTTCACAGTTTTTTTAACAAACATTTTCTTTTTTGATATGTTGGTTGGTTTAGAATATAATTGATATAATATAATAATTTAAATAATAATTATGATTTATAATAAGTTTAAAGAGTAAAAAAATTCTATTTAATAGTGAATATTTAACAGAAAATATAAATCTTGAGAAATTTTTATTTTTAAAATATTTTATCAATATTTAAATTTATATCATT
>JAEEGL012308585.1_pt1 | contig 19812 bp, 33 predicted proteins | sample 9134231 | NCBI WGS metagenome assembly JAEEGL01 (sample SAMN16246548, study PRJNA631951) | gut metagenome | biome: gut microbiome; feature: rumen; material: fiber-attached | host: Bos | place: Iran: Karaj | collected 2018-10 | reverse complement strand
CAATGAAGCTGCTAAGTCTCCAAAACTAATACCAGATATAGAACAAATTAAAGGTGTTTCTGAAACAAAAAATCCTGGTGATGGTGGTGGAGTTGGCGATGGTTTATGGATAGATGATATAGATTTCACAAATTGCTGTTGTGAAACTATGCTTGTTGCTACACGTCAAAATTCTAATACAAATGTATATACATTAAGAAAAGTTTTTGGCAAGTATCCCATTATAAAAAATGATAAGTTTACCATATTTTTCAATGACCCGTTTAATGGACAATTGGGTGCGGCAGGAAAACCAATGATTTTCTATGACCCAAATCCTGATAATGACAGAATTTTCTTTGGTTCTCGTTATGTTGCATGTATGTATAGAAACACTCACGTTGCATTATCTGCATATCCAAATCTTCCCGCTACACTTCCTGCACCTATCACAGGATATTCTCCAATTACAGGTCAGCCATACAGTATTGCAAAATATGGATTCACCGATTGGGATTATAATTTCCGTTCTGGCGTGGCACATAATTTTATATATGAAGAAGCAATATTCATTAAAAATAATAGTGTAACTTATGATTATGGTGAAGGTAGAAAAATATTAGGTTCTGATTTATATAGCAATGGTATTTCAGATACGATAAACCCGGCTATCATTGTTCCACAAACTTATATCACTTCTCCATTTAATACTGTATCAAGTGATATAATTCCCATAATTTGTGCTACTAAAATTGGAGATTTTGATTCAGAAGGTGATATGGGTATTACGAGTGTTAGCGGAACCGATATAACTCTAGCAACAAATGCTCAAACGTATTTGAATGTTACCAATAATGGTATAACCACATCTAATACCATAAAACTGCCATCTGTCATAACTTCAGGTGGAACAAATATGCCAGAGCTTGCTGTTACAAGTACAGCGACAATAGCAACTAATGATAAATTATTGTTTATAGATTACAATGATTCTAGTAAATTAAAGACTAATTCAAATCTTGCATTTGACACAAGTGTAACAAATAAATATCTTCGTCAAGATGGAACTTGGGCAACGCCTTCTGGTGGTGGAGGTGGCAGTGGCACAGTCACTTCAATAACTGCAGGTGAAGGTTTGAACACCACATCTGCTAATACTACAACAGATGGTGGTACAATAACAACTTCTGGAACATTATACCTTTCAAAAGTGCTTACTGCTGGAAATGTTGGACCATCAAGTGCTATCACAATATCCAGTTATGGAGACACATTGAATGTTCCATATATACAATATGACAAACACGGAAGAATAACGAGTACAACTAACCAGCAAATCACATTCAACATTTCTGGTGGTGGAGCATCTGAGACAAAGTTTGTGACAAGTGGAAGATTGATAGGAAATGTGTTTTTATTAGATTATATAAGTGGAAGCACGACAATAAACAATTTAGACAATATAGAAATTTCATTTTATTGGCCATTGATACAATATTGTCGGGATGGTTGGGATGTACCGGTGTGGATGACTTGCCCACAATGGATGTTTTTTGCAATTAATGCAAAATCAGCAGTAACTTTTACTGGTATGGATAGATTTCAAATGGGTGATACCTATTATTTACTGCCAGTATTTTATAGATATGTATCTGATGGTGGTGGCCAGAAAGCAAATACAACTTATCAATCACCACTTGTAGGTATTGACCCATATAGCGGAGAGAATTATGCGATTGGAGTTCATCCTGATTGTCCAGTTGGTAACTGGCAAGAAGCTCCATTGATGGAAATACACAGATTCAAATATCAAACAGGTCTGGATATTATGTCAGATGGTGAAAAATATTTTTATGGTTTAGGTGGTAAATATACAAATATTGTATGCGGTTGTAATAGCACACAATATTATGAATATACCAGAGAACAACTTGCAGATGAATTGCAATATGATAATAGCACAGCATTTTTATATGATAATATACGTGAGAATTCTAACCGTTTTAAGCTTTCTGGATTAACTAAAATTGGTCATTTTGATACATCACATTGCATAGGATAGTTCTTATAAATATATTTGATAGTTTCAACACTATTTAATAAATATACTCAATTATTATGGCATTATCAACAGAACTTTACGGACTCAAGTCTGCAGGCGTTTATCGTTTTGAGAAAGACCAGTCCGTCATCCAAAACACCGTTGAGCCGTTGGACAACATCCGAATGCTTGTTGGTTTCTCAAAGATTGGGCCTTTCAACACCCCTGTCTTGATCAACACAACTAAGGAGTTCACCGACACTTTTGGAGACATTGACCGTTCTCTTGAAAAGAAAGGTGCATATTTCCACAGAAGTTGTCTTGCAGCACTTTCTGCTGGCCCTATCTATGCGCTCAACCTGTTGAAGCTCACTGACGAAGACAAAGTGAGTGCAATGCAGTTTGCCACTTCTGCAACATGTATTGCTCAAACTGTGAATCCAGATGAGAACATGTTTGACTATCGTGGCATGTACAACATTGACACATTCTACACTCCTTCTGAAGAGAGTTTCCTTTCTACTATTGGAAGAAGCAACGTCTACATCGATGATGCTCCTTCTACAAATGACATTTTGAGTTTCACCAACATTGGTAAAACTCCTGTATCTGTGATTGTCACTAAAGCAAGTGAATACACTTCATCTTCATTTGATGTGACTGCACAAGAATGGTATGGAAAAGGCAATGTCCCTGAATACATGCATGACACTAGCTACATGAGTGATTTCATGGTTGATGTCTATGTGATTTCTGGTGACTGGGGTGGAAGATTTGATGAGGCAAAACCTTATGGCAGATTTGAGTCTGACATCAAATTCAGCAAATATTTTGATGGTTTGTCTGGTTTGAAGCGCCGTAAGAATGAGACTGACACAACTGACACTTTGCTTGCACAGTTCCTCAATGAGCCTGATGTGAATCTTATTGGCAAATACACAGGAAGTTTGATTCCTGGTTTTGTTGACAAGAATGGTCACAACATGTACATTGAATACCTCATCAACAGTGACACTAATGTGAATGGCCTTATGTGTGCAGTCAATGAACAAATCTTTGATGGCGATGTCCTTTTAGATGGTGCAAAGAATGGTATTGACATGGTTGGCAATTCTTTATATGATGCAATGGCAGATGGCTTCTCTGATGTCAATTTCTTGTCTTATTCTGGAAACATTGCAGACAGTCTTACTGCTGACGTTTCTTCAAGCGGTTCAGAAACTTTTGAAGTTGTGAATGAAAATGAGTACAAATTGAAGAGAGTCCCTTCTGGCTCTGAAGAGTTCATTGTTGAATTTTCAGATGGAGAAGCAACTGGCTCAGACAATTTCTCAATTGTGAAAGCTTGGCGCAATGTTGATTCTAAAACTAACAGATTGTATGCATACTACTATGATGAAAGTGATGGAATCTATGTTGACATGAAGTCTGAAAGCACTGCAGCTGCTGTTGCAGCAAATGAGCTTGATAAGATTTATGAACACGTCAATTCCGGAAAGAAAGCCTATGTAGTGTATGATGGCAAACTCATCCCAGTGTGGAAGGTGATGAAGAGCAAACTCTACAGTGTGACCGACAGAGCTCTTCCAGTTGATGAACAAGCAACTTCTGGCTCATCAGACACTATTCAAAAACTTCTTAACGATGAGTATAAGAACAAAGTGAACAATGCTGTTTTGAATGCTCATCCTATTGTGAAATATGTTTTCACATTCAAATCAATTGAAGATTCAAACTTTGAAGAGACCGAACCTACCCAATACACACTGAGCACATACTTCACAACAAATATGTATGTGAAGAATGAAGATGGAAAGACTACGCAAATCATGTTTGTTGAAGGAAGTGAGGTCTATGACCACCGTACTTCTCTTGGTGACAATGACTACATTGTTCTAGGAGCTGAAGGAAATCCTGGTGATGAGGTTGACATCAATTGGCATGACAATGTCTATAAAATCACCCAAATCGGAAACTATACCATTGATGGCAATGGTTATCCTGACTATGTCATTGCAATGCTTGACAAAGACACTATGGAATATGATTTGACAGATTCAAGTACATATTCATTTGATGTCAATGGAAATGGTAAATCATTGAGTGATGGTCTTTTCATCAATCTTGGTGCAAAATCAGTCAACACAACTATCACAGCTCTTGCTGAAGCTGAAGGTGTGAAAGCTCAACCTAACCAATTCATTATCCCTATTAACAATGATGATGATGAGAATGGTTATTCAAGTGTCAAAGTTGGCAACTATGTTGTGTCAACTTATGGAAAAGATGCAAATGAACAAGACATTCATCGACTCACTAGAATCGTGAACATCACCGGAATCTCTAGCATTAATGGAGCAATCACTCACAGATTGATCACCTGTCAAGACAATGTGACTATGCTTGCTTGGAGTGAAGATGAAGACAATGTCTACTATGCAGTTGAAGTGTTCAACAAACTCGTTGACTCTTTCACACACTACAATGTCTTCACCCTTTCAGGTTTCTCTTTGAAGTCTTACCATATGCCTGATGGAACTAATGAACGTCAACATGAGATTCTTGACCTTCTTGCAGAAGACTCTGAAGACTCTAACCTCTACAATGCATTGATTGACCGCGAACTCATCCAGTTCAGATATCTTGTTGACACCTTTGGTTTTGGTATTGAGCCTATGTGCAAGAAACAATACACTAACCTTTGCCAAGGCAGAAAGTCTGCTTTCGCAATCATCAACATGCCATCAGTCAATGACTTCAAGAACAGTCAAGACCCATCTTTCGTAGACAAGAACAAATCAGTGTCAGCTGAGTACATTGCAAAAGGTGGTGACCCTAACACCAACCCTTCATTCTTGTTCTCACTTCCTGACAAAGTCAATGGCTCTACATGGGGTGCTTACTACTATCCTTATCTCAAAGTCTACTCCAACTACACAACAATCAATGTCCCACCTGCTGCTTATGTGTCTAACAACTTTGTAGCAAAATATGGAGCTGGTTCTCCTTGGACTTTGGTAGCTGGACAAAACAGAGGAGTAATCTCAGGAAATAACGTTGTTGGTGTTGAGTCAAGCTTGATTCGCGACAACAGAGACTGGCTACAGCCTGCTGGTATCAATTCAATCATCTACCAAAACAATATTGGTTGTGTGATTTATGCTAACAAGACTGCTCAACAGACTCCTGAATCAGCATTGAGTTCAATCAACTGCAGAGAAGCTTGCATTTATATCCAAGACGGAATTGAGAAAATCTTGAGAAACTACCTCTTTGAGACTAACACTGCTCAAACAAGACTTGAAATCAAGACCCTTGTTGACAATTTCCTTGACATGGTCAAGAACAATGGAGGAGTCTATGACTACAAGACTATTATGGACACGTCAAATAACACAAATGAGGTCATTGACCACAATATGGGTGTTATTGACGTTTTCATTGAACCAGTTCGTGGACTTGAAATACTTGTGCAGAAGCTCACAATCCTCCGTACAGGTGCAATCGAGTCTGGTACGTTTGAATAATCAAATTGATTTTCAATATTTAAAAGGACCTATAAATTATAGGTCCTTTTTATTATTTTATTTGTTTGGATTTATTGATGTATACGTAGAACTATAAATAAAATAAAAATGACAAAAGAAGAGGTTTTTGAAGAATGCATGAGTTCTAAGAATGGTGCAGTTTTGCAAGAAAAGAATTTTAAAAAGAAATATGAAAATTTTTATAATGAGGCGATTGCTTTTGTGAAAGAGGATTTGCCATTTATCCAGAAATTATATAATTGGTTTTATGGTTTGGAATATGTTCCATTGACTCCATGTGGTAAAAAACGCGTATTCAGAAATTTCAAATACGGTTACAATGATTTTTGTTCATCTAATTGCAAATGCATGGTTGAGCATTCAAACAAAAAACGCATTGAAACATCAATGACTAAGTATGGGGTCAGCAATCCAGTACAATCAGAAAATGTAAAAAACAAAATATCAAAGACTAAATTAAATTATTCACAAGAAAAGAAAGATGAAATTGCGAACAAAAAAAGAAAAACCTTGAAAGAGCATTATGGTGATGACTATGGCAAAGTGATAGAAAACAGACTTTACAAAAAGTATGGCGTCAAAAATGTGTCTCAACTTCCAGGTGTAACGGAAAAGACAAAGAAGACTCATGATGAAAGATATGGTGGAATGGGTTTTGGGTCAATTGAACTTAGAGAAAAGGGCAGAGTGACAAATGAAAAAAGGAAACAAAATATATAAATATATCACATATATATCTAAAATGAAAATTTTAAACAGCAAAGATTTTTTTGAGAAAATCTCTATAAACCCAATCAAATTGAGTGATTTGGATGAATTGTCAGTCTATGACAAGATGTACAGCAGGATTTTTTGTGCAAAGCTCAATGGTGATTTAGAAGACTTTTTAGACAAGCGTTACAATAGAAAATTGAATGGTGACTTGCCTTTCATGAGAACAGACACTTATGACACTTATTCTGTTGAGTATGACAAAGATGAAAGAAAAATTGTTTTAGAATTAGAGTGGAAAAGCATATTTTTGCCAGACAAGTTTTTCATGAATCATGAAAAATTGAAAAAATATGGCATAAAAATAAATGAATATAAAATAGTGAAACCCTTCCCGTTGAATACAAGTGTCAAAGAGTGGCATGCATATGACGAATTTGACTATGACAAGTTCAAAGATCATCTTGTCAAGGCAATGCCATTGGACTTCATGAATGACATATTAGATGCAAGTGACAATACTGCATATTCTAATGGTGTGACTACAATGATGTATTGCCCAATTGACAAATTTGATTCTGTTGAACTTGAAAAAACAAAAAAACTTTTTAGACAAGCATTAGACGAGTTGCTAGACTATGCTGACAATGCATTGAAGCACACTCTCGGATTATAAATATAAAAATAAAACATTTCCATGAAGATATACAGATTCAATGAGTTTGTTGAAAAGATTGCAATAAACCCTATAAAGATAAGTGATTTAGACCAAATAAGTTCTGAAGAAAGGACTACCAAACCAGGGAGTGGTGATGATTGGTATGAAAAGATGAGAGGCAAAAACACAACAAGTGCATATTATTCACTAATGAGACAAGTAGATTCTGTCAAAAGAACTTATTATGACGATGGCAAGTTCAACAAAGCATTAGATGACACATTCAAAAGATTTTCTAGTTGGAAAGACTTGTCATTCACAGACTTGTTGAAAAAACATGAACAAAGAGCAAACAAGTCAATGACTCCTGAAAAAAGAATTGCTTGTTTCTATGAGTCTTTAGTCTGGTATGGCCCAGTGAAAGACAAAGTCTATGGCCAAAATAATGTTGAAAACAAGAAGATTGTCGAATATTATCATGACATGCTTTTGAGAAATGGTTTCACTGATGATGAAATATATAAGATATTCATAAAATAGACTATTATCGTGGCAATGAAAAGCATTCCGGAACTTTGATTTGCCAGTCTATATATTCTACACGAGCAGACTTCAACTAGTCTGCTTTTATTTTGTCTAAAGATTGCAACGAGTTAGCAACATCTCCACCAACTACAATGTAACTAGACTGGCATTTTCTAGATTTTTTGTTTATCAGATTTGCTGTATCAGAAATCTTTTTTATTATCATTTTAATTTCTGCTTCAGAGGGACCCTCGCCAACAAATTTCTTCAAATTTTCATTGTTAGAGAACATATATCTTCATATATGACACAGAATGTGTTGTTTTTTCTTGAATAATAATTTATATGACTAAAGTATAATAATCACTCCTGAGGTCATCTAGGGTGTTTTCTTTATTGTCTATATTAGTTGTTTTATTGTTATCATTAGATTCAGTGATTTTCATGTCTACAACGTCTACTAAATCAAATGCTATAGTTGATTGGGCTATCTTTAGCATAATGTCAAACCACTCCTCATCAGAGAATCCAGTTTTTGCTGTCTGTTTCAATATGTCATTATCAGAGAACATGTTTTTTTATGTTTTCATAAAGTTCTTTTAGTGATATGATTTTATCAGAAATGACTTTGTCTGGTATTTTCAAGCAGTCATAGTCTTTGAATGTTGCACAATTGGAAAACATGCTCCAATAGAAGTCATCTTCATTTGGAGTGAATTTCTGTTTGTCTTCAGCAAGTTTTTTCAATATGTCATTGTCAGAGAACATCAGATATAGAATTTGATTTTGAACATGTCATTGTCTGTCTTTTCAAAAACATATTCACAGACAATCTCTTTCTCTTTGGTGAGTTTCTCAAGAGAAATGTGGCAAAGACGGCTTGTTTCTGCAGGGCCATTCAAAGGGCAGATTAGTTTGAATGACAATATTTGTGAGATGCTTTGGCAATCACCTGGCTTAGAAGACTCAACTATGATTTTCGCAAGTCTCTCTTCATATTTGTCTATATTGTATAGATGGTTTGAAGAGCATATCTTTGAGAACTCAACATATTTGTCTCCATGAAGGAATGCAATGTAATAATAGTGTTGTGAAAAACATGATCTGATTTTTCCATTTTTTGAAATCGTGCACATGCTTGGCATGTCAGAAAATGTATTGTCTCTTAATATAGATTTGTCTATGAACATATATAAAAATAATAAAAAACCTTATAGGTTTTCATCGTCTCTTGAAATTTTGACTGTTGTTTTGATGCTTTCAATCCCATCACATGGCACAATGTATGTACAACAAATGGGCATGTTTGCTGGCTTGCCCATCTCAATTGTTGGAACATCATCTATTGGTATGCATTTCACAAACACTGGCACTGCTTCAGGAAAGACAACTTCTTTCTCTTCAACAAGTTTTTTCAGTATCTCATTGTCAGAAAACATTAAATGTACAATTTAAGTTTTATCATTTTTGTTGCCTTGTTAGGATATGATTCTCTATTTTCAAGAACATATTCACCAATTGTCTCTGTTCTAGACAATTTTCTTGCTGCAAAGTTAGCTCTGTTTTTCATCTCTGTATCACCATAGTAAGCATGCATAAACCTGAATGCGATAACTTGGCCAATCTCTTGGTCATCACTTGGCAAAGAAGACTCTATCACAATTTCTGCAAGTTTGTTTCTGTCTTCTAAATCACACAAATCAGCTCCATCCACCATTTTTGCAAAGTCAACATCTTTGTTCCCATACAAGAAAACGACATATTGCGATAGTGATGAAAAGATGTTGCGGTTGGTTTTCTTCACAATGCACATTTGTGGTAACATATCAAAAGTGTTGTCTCTCAATATAGATTTGTCTGTGAACATATTTTAATCATACATAATCAAACAATGATTAGAACTTCCATCGATAAAATGAGGGTTTATCTCAATTTTCAACTTTTTGTCTTTTATTGGCACATCATGCCAGAAACTTTGTGCAAACATCAAGAATTCTCCATTGTCAGAGTTCTCAAAGTTCTTGTATGTGATGTATGTCCAATATGTCATGCCATTTGTTTTGCACCAGATTTCAGATGGTGTGTTTGACACACAACATTGTGTCAGTCTTGCAGAGAACTTTTGCGAAAGCTCTTTATTGTGTATTGACATGAGTATCACAAAACCAAATGCAGCTTCATTTTCCATAATGTAATATTTCTTCATTATGCGCTTTGCATATGGATCATGCTTGTCAAACACTTCAATGCTGTATTCTGGCATGCCCATTAGTCTTTCTATTTCTGGTTGCTCACTGAACATCTTTCATTATGTATTCGTTTGCTATAAAATTGAATGTCAAATAGTCATTGTCTATTTCTGTAGACTCATATGTGAATTTCTGGTTCAACACATCTATGAGCAGTTCGTGCATGTGTTGTGACACAGTCATCAGTGGAGTCATGAGTTTTTTGTCATGAAGTCGGACGTGCATACCAAACATGAGATCTCCTAGTGCATCATAGAGAAGCGCCCTTGCCGGTGGTCTAGGTTTTAAGCTTAACTTGTTTTCTATGTAGCGGTGTATTTTGTCATCTAAAATGCAGAAGTCTATGCTCCAATGGATGCTTCCAGTTGCAATGAACCATTCACCATTCACAATCATGTCATCTTCAATTGATGCTAGTTTTCTCAATATGCCTTTTTCAGTAAACATTATTATTACTATTACTATTATCATAATTCAATATCATGCACGTTGAAGTGACTCCTTCAAAAAACAAATCAGGTATTTCTATAGATTTTAGCTTTTTTGACATGACAGTTTTTGCTTGTCTGATAACTTCATCTGAACATATGCCTGATGAGCAATACATTGTTATTTCATTCCAAGACGTATCCATATGAATCACCCGCAGTGCTATTGTAGGAATATAATTCAATGACAATAGTACATATGCACAATGGTTACGCTTCTCCATCCAATTCACAAACAGCTTGACCATCTTATAGTCTTTCATGTAGACATCGAGCAATATCCCTATGCCATATTCTAGTATGTTGTTCTCAGTTAAGAACTTTTTGACTAGCTCATCTTCTTTAGACCACATGGCAATGTCATACTTAGGTTTGCCTAGAATATCTGATATATTATTGTTGTTGCTGAACATCTTTATAGTCATTGAATGTCTTTCCAAAATGGTTGACAGGTCTGAAACAGATGTTGACGCCAGATGGCATATCATGTTCTGATAAACAATCATATGTGCATAATTCTGTTTCTATACCATCTATGTCTGCAAGGAATTCTTTAAGTCCATTTATAAATGATGCTGAATTGTACATAGTGAGTGTGCTTTTTTCTATTTTTGGCTTCACTATGCAAGTCAATATGCATTTATTGTAAGAATTTATCAAATGGACATGATTTGTCCTTCCATGATCAAGAACACTGTTTATTTTGTCAATTATCTCTTTGTTCATTAATTTGAAATACAGCGTAAAACTATCTGGATTGCTTCTATAAAAGTCATACAATAGTTTGACCTGTATGATCATGTCTGGTTTTTTGACAGCAATTTTTCCTAATATGTTGTCTGCACTGAACATCTTACCTTGTCTTCTTTATGTTTATACAACATAGTATGCCATTAATACATGTATACTCTATTTTGAAATTGTTTTTATGAAAAAACATTTTCAATGCATTAAAATATTTTTTATGACTGTCTGTTATTTCTATCTCAAACACAACATTTTTGTTTACCATGTACACGTCTTTTATCAATGTGGTAATAAATGTGAATCCCTCACCCCAGACGTTTATCAGTGGGACTGACAACACATTTCCACCAGATTTCCATTTTTCAATCAACATCTTGTTGAACATTCCAGCTTCTCCACTGTCAATGACAAACCTTTCACCATCAATGCCAACAAATGAGGGATATTTGAACTCTGGTAACAATATGCTTTTATCTGTGAACATCTTTTATATCTAATATTTTTATATAACAAAATCAAGTGCAGTCTACATGAAGTAAATCCACAGTGTGCCTTCCAAAACTATCTGTTTTATTATTTTTCATTATTTTTTCATATATGTCATCTATAAAGCTCTCTACTTTTACTTTTTCATTGGTTGATGCAATTTCGCTCACAGATAGAAAACATGTTTGGAATCTGAATGTGATTGACAAAGCTTCATCATATGACACTTCAGTCAGTTTTTCAGTCATAGAATTCGTGAAAGATGTTGATTTTTCAAAAAAGAAAACTATGTTTGGATCAAGAATTCTCATGATGTCGCATGCTTTGACAAACCACTTGAATGCTTCATCTTTTGACAAAAACTCTGCAATGAGCAACATGTCATAACAATCATAATAGAAGTTTAGACCTAAAGATTCTTGGCATGCACCATTTGACTCAAGGTGCCATTCAACATTTTTCAACAATGTCCTTTTCAATATATTGCTGTTTGTCAACATGTGATTTTTTGTTTTTTAGGCAAAACATAGATGCTTTCTAAATAATTGCCGAAAACTGTGCAGTCAATGGAATATTTTTCACCCATCAAGAATTTCTCAATGCAGGAATACCTTGGACTGCAACAGTCCATATAGAATTCAAAATGCAATGCATCATTCACCATATAGATTGTCTTCATTGTGGGTGATACTGCACCGGTGTAGTCTGGCAAAAATATGTGCACCTTTGCATATGTGTCTGTCATCAAGCAGTCCTTTTTCAATTTCTTTGGGTTGAACCAATCTATAGAGAACACTTTCATCCAAGACCCATCACTGAAAACTCTGCATATGCATTCATTTTCAGACTTAGAAACTAAACATTTGTTATCAGTGAACATCTTTGAAAAGATTGAATGTTATTGACATGCGTTTTTCTTTGAAGTGCAATATCTTGACATCAGTGAAGATTTTGCATGATATGAATAAGTCAAGCATTTCTAATGGCACCATGATGTATGAGTTAAACATCACTTTGCTAGAGTTGAGTGTTTTCCACTTAACTATGCCACCAAAAACTTCAACATTTTCTCTAGAAAAATCATTTACAAAGAAATATTTTTCCATGTTAGTGATTGACACCTTGCTTTTGAAATCTTCTATCATATCGATTGTCACACTCATATAGATAGTATAAGTACCATTTCTATAATTGACACTTGTAGTTTTGACGCAAGTGTTTGAGTCTAAGTTTGGCGAAAGCGCACTATTGCTGAACATCTTTCTTTTTCATTGGTACAAAAACGTCATACCCATCATCATCTTCAAAATGGTTTATTGGCTCATCAAAAATGTCACCAAACTTGTATCTTTTGTAGATGAATTGTTTTCCATCCCAAACTGCTTTGCTAGTATTTCTACAATGTCCCATGTAAGTCTGGCCAATAACTAGTTCACTTTTTGGGATGACTTCTATTTCATCTATTTGCAGATTGTTCTCACCTGCAAATATTCTAACATTCATGTCTATCTCTTCTTGTCTCATATATATAATGTTAAATAATTTGTTTCATATTGGTCCAAACGGTTTTCATTTATGCTAAATTTTCCAACTAGTTTTCTGTTTTTTGGAAAAAAATTCTTTATTTTTTCTTTGTATAGAAAAAAAGCACTAGGTTCATACGATGAATACAAGTGAGCATCTATTTTTATAGTGTTTTTGTCAAATTTTAGAGTGTGCATCATTATTTTGAAAAAACATATGTCTTTTTTAGTATTGTCACACACGTCACATAAGCAAAACAAATGTTGTGCTTTGAATGGGTCAACATTTTTTGACAAGTTCAAAATTAAGTCAAATTTCATGATGTCTTTTCCATTTGAAGTATTGTCATTTATGATAAGCTCAAATGTTTCAGGAACACCTCTCAAAGAGTCTTCTAATATCGTCTTGTTGAACATACGCTATATATAAATTATGATGTTGTTTTCTGACGTCTTTTCCCAAAGGAATGCTTCATTGCACAATTCGACTATCACTTTTTCATCACCACCATTGTACATCACAGTCACAATTAAACCATTGACTGTATTGTAGTAACCAATAATTGACATCGACAAATCTATGTGTTTGTTTTTCAAGTCATAGACATATGTTGTTTCTCCTAGTTGTAGTTTTTCATTTGTCTCTAATACAAGTTTGCCCATTTTAAATTGCAATTTGCCATCATTGCCAATTTTGAAGATGTCAAAGCTACGATATTGCATGACTTTCTCAAATCTGCCACAACGCAACAATGACTTTGGAATCAATGAATGGTTTTCAGTGAACATCTATATATAAATTATAATGTTGTTTGTTAATGTTTTTTCCTAAAGGAATGCTTCATTGCATAGTTTGCTTATCACATTTTTAGCATCAATATTATATATCACACTCACAATCAACCCATCATTATGGTATGTTTGCCCAATATTCGTTATTGACCAGTCCAAAAGTTGTTTTTTCTTTAAGTCATACACATATGTCGTGCTTCCTAGTGTCGTCTTCTCATTTGTCTTTTCATTCGTATTTAATAAAAATATGCCAAATTGTAGACTTTCATCATATGAACACATGACTTGAGATTTCTCAAATCTGCCAATGTTTAACACTGGTTTCGGTATCAATGATGGTGAATTAGTGAACATCTATGTAAATGCTTGTTTTGTATGAATTGTCATTGCGGAAAGTCTTCTCTACAGCATATTCTCCAAAAAGGTCGTTTGACATCAAATTCATGATGAGATCTTTTGTGTGGTATTGTTCTGACCAATTGTCAAAATAATCTTTGTCAGTGCCAATATAGACATTTAAGAATGTGTCTTTCTCATATGTGGTCCAGCTGCTTATCTGCGCAGACACAATGTATTTCTTGCTGTGTTTTTCAAACAAGTTCAATGTTTTGCTCATAGGTGAGATTTTTGAGAATTCAATATTTTTCAATGTCACGTGGACATACACACCCAATGTTGATGCATATACTTTTGAAATACTGCACTCTCCATGCAAGTGCTTGAAAACTCTGTCTCTCAATTCTGATTTCTTGCTGAACATGACTATACGTACAAGGTCAAATAAAAACAATCCTTCAATGATATGGTGCCTGGTTTTTTGACAAGAGAATACTCAAATTCTTTTGGTAGCATGACCTGGGTCTGAACAGACATTGGTGATGCATCTAATATTGCAACACTCTTTGACTTGTCATTCACAATTTTGACGGTGTTTAGCTTCAGCATCATGCAATGGTCTTCTGTCAAAAGGTCTTTCACATTTATGATGTAATGCAAATATTGTTTTGGAATACATATTTCATTATCATACAACATGATTCTAAAATTGCATCCACTGCGATCAATTATTTTTGCAGCGCGTCTGTCAATTCTTTTTGGCAAAAGTAGATTTGGCTTGCTGAACATGTCAGATGTAAGTTTCAGATATAAGTTATAGACTCTTCTTTTTTCTTTTTTGGCTCTCCTATGTCAAATGCATTCTCATTCTCTAAATCCATTTCTAAATCAGTGACAAAGAGACTGTCATTCATGAGTTTCAGATTTCCAGTCTCTTTGTCATCTTCTAGTTTGTCAACCAAATCATTAACGGTTGATTCCAAAGTTTCTTCTGAAATAGTCATTGTACTCTACGTGACGGTTGAACAAATTGATATTTGCAGAAGTCTTGAGTGCTTCTGTGCCATGGTTGTACAAGTCCCAAGCAGAAATCGTGTCAACATTCTTGAAAGAGTTGAACTTGTCAGAGTTGTACATTTGGCTTGACATGTTCCTCAATTGAGCCTGAGTGATGATTCTGTTGTTGATGAACAATTCACCAATGATTCTCTGAGCATCAGCTTCTGACACCTCATGTTGTTTCAATTCTTTTGCAAAGATGAGGTTCTCTTCATGCTCAGCTCTGACTTGACCAAAGTATTGGTGAATGAGCTCTTTTGCAAAGATGTTCACGTCTCTCATGCGGTGCTGCTTTTTGATAGTGTACTCACCAGAGACCATCCCATTGCCACAGATGAAGACCTCAGAGCCAAGGGCAAAGCCAAAGCTCATTGTCTTGTCATAAGAGTTCTTGAACCCAACACGAATCCCAATCTCCGGGTCTTGGTAAGATGCAATCCCATCCATCAAAGAATACATGGCAATACAGTTGCGTCCAGTCTTTGACTTGACTGAAATGTCTTTCAGCTCGAAGGCATTGTCTTTGATTTCACTCATGATAGTGTCATGAATCTCCTCATGTAAAATAGGTGCATAAGTGTTGGTTGCCAATGGTTTAGGAGTTGCTAACAATTGTGATAGTTCCATAATCATATTTTTTTAGTTGTTTATAATTGAATATAACAAAAAACCTTGCTTTTTATAAATATATCAAGTATATATTTGATATGAGAATCCTTGACACAGATGAGTATTGTGAGAAGCTTAGAATAGACCCAATAACACTGAAAGACTTAGATGGCTTGAATAACCCAATGTCTCATAGTATAGTTGATGTGATTAAGAAAAAAGCACAAGCAACACTAGAAAACCATATTAAGTTTTATTTAGAGTACAACAAACCTATATGTATCCCTAAAGCAATCAATAAACAACTTTATTTTGAAATGGTCTATGACAATGCAGAAAGAAGACTTTTGACAGAATTTGCATTCAATTCTTTGTTCATCCCTCATAAAGAAGTGTCTGAAATGCGTAGACAGAACAATTTCATCACAGAGATAGAAAAACTCGGATTGGTTGAAGGAGACAAAACAACAAACACTTTTTTCAAAGACAACTATTGGCCAGAATGTAAAACCACTGATGCTGCATTTTACACAATAGAAAAAACATTTAAATTCAAACCTGTGTATGAGAAAATAGTGTCAAGCTTCAAATTGAATGACACTGACATAAAAGTTTTTGCCACGCCTATACTGGGTCTCTCAAATGAGTCCTTCATTCATACTACCATTGTAGTTTACACGGCAAAAGTGTTCCCTGTGAACTATGTGAATTGGGCAGCTCAGCGAGTAGGTGATGCAATACGTGTGACGTGTCAAAATTTTTCAAATTACATAATCAAAAACATTCTAGTTTACCAATGAGAATACTGAAGTCAAATGATTATTTAGAAAAACTCAATATAGAGCCAATAACTTTGTCATCTTTAGATAGTTTAGATGCGTATGACAAAGAGATGAGCAAGTATATGTTCTGCAAAAAACTAGAAAACTACATAGGTGACAAGCTGTATGAGTTCTGTGACAGTGATTATCTTTTGAAGGGTTTTCCAAGCATAGACTTTGTCCCAATGAGCTCATCAGTGAACCCATATTATGGTTCAGCTGGGGACTACACTGACATATCTGTCATGTTTAGTTGGATTGGCGTGAACTTTGTTCTCAAAGCCAATGAACTACCCAGCAAGTATGATGAATATGCAAAGAAATTAGAATGCTTTGGGTTGAATGTGTCAGACTACACTCAAATAGTGAGAGACACTTCAACAAAGCCAAAACTTGAATATAGACAATATGACATATCTAAGTCAGGTGAATTGAAAACACAGCTTGACAAACTGTTCAGAGGGTACAACAAACAAGTGGTGAATGTCACAAACAAAGGTTCAGCATTTGAGACTGTGACAGACATGACGATAAGGGTTGATGGCTTGCAAAGGCTGACAAATTCTTTTTTGAATAAAATCGGTGAGATTATGTTCAACCATTGGAAGACTGCAGTCATTCTTGTAAACACAAAAATAAAATTCTTGATTGACAAATGAGGATACTGAAAACAAGAGACTATTTAGAGAAACTTGACATAAGTCCGATGAAGCTGTCAGACTTAGACTCTATTGAGCCATACAATAGAAATGCACAGTTTAAATTGGAATACCTTAGAAATGAACTATCTAAGTTCATTGATGAAAATGACAAGAAGAACAACAAAGAATTTGGCAGGATAAGCATAGCATATGACAAAGATTTAAGAGATGTAAGGACTGCATTTGTGACAACAGAAGAGGGAGACTTCTTCACAGTTACACTGCATGTTGACGGCTTTCTTGCCAAGTTTGACTATATGGGAAACAATGTGATAAAGAGACCAGAGCAAAATGGTGTCACACTTCTTGACAAAGAAAAATTATATATGCTGGACAAAATTGGGATAAACCCATTTGGGTTTGAAGATTATGAAGAACCAGATTTGTGCAGATTTAGATTCGACAGTTTCTTGCACTTCAGAGATTCATTCAGCCTGTTGTTGTCAAAACACATTAAACAAGAATATTATGTCATCAGGCAAATGCCATCTGGAAAATCTGCTGATGGGATGCTCATATGCATATACATTCCAATTAATGATGATGACTACAGTAGAGCAACAACTGGCACAAAACTTTTTAGAAATTCACTGAAGGCACAAGCAAAGCAAAGAGTCTTGCGTGAGTCAGAGATATTCATAAATTTGGTTTACAACCTTTCCTTGCATGACATTTTAGAGCCTATATTCTTATCATAGCATTATCATTCATCAGAGCAATACAAAGATGACCTCTGGTGAATTGTTTTCCAAAATCCATATATCTTATAATAAAAAGTCCCGTTCATTAAAACGGGACTTTTTCAAAAACCATTAACCATTACCTATGGAAACAAAGGATGATATTGAAAGAAAGAATCAAGGGGTCATTATTATTTTAGAGTCTTCTTTTTCTTTAGGCGCATCTTCTGCAAGCTCTGGCGGCATGAACTCGGTGTTCACGTGTCCACACTTAGAGCAAGCAAATGTGTCTATAGGGATAATCCCATCATTTTTTGCGCCAATCAGAAATCTAGAGACTCTGCGCAACATATATGCAGCAATGAAAACTTCATTTCCACATTTTTCACATTTTACTGGAGAAGTGTCTCTTAATGTTGCTTTTGAATTAATGTCACTTATATTGTCCATTTTTATATTTTTAATTAAAAAGACAATAACGCAAGAACAGTGTTAATCAAAAAATTTATGTTATGGAAAATTTACTCAATATTTTTGTTGTTCTGCTGAGGTGTTCTTTGATTTATTATTGTCTTTGTTGTTAACTATTACTTGTTTATAACTTATATTTAAATATAATAAAAGTTCATGTTGATTTTACAAAAAACGAAAATTTTTTTAAGTGATTGTATATTTATATGAATAAATATTTATATTTTAATACATCCCTTCAGGCGCTTCAAGAGCAAGACCTTTCTCTATAAGTTTATTGTAGTCGAAATGCCTGCGGATCAGGAAGTCACCAACCTTAGCCCAGTCACTGAGTTCGGTGCACCAGTAATGTGGATATCCTTTACCACAGACTGTCGTCGACACGCTTCCGTAGTTGTTATACTGGATTATACCGCCAGTAAGTTCTTTCAGCTCCTCCTTTTCCCCATCGGTCATGCTTGACATTGGACGGAGATATGGAATAATATCATGATTAGAGTCAAATAAATATCCCAATTCACTAATTGTAAATACAGTTTCTTTTATACTATCAAACTTGATTTTAACTCCATACGGCAACCTCGCGCAGAGGTCTATTAATAAAAGTTGTTTTTCTTTATTTGTCATAATACTATGGAAATAATGATTTTACTACTTGTATTTTTTATTTATCTTGTTAGTTTACAATCTATTACAGGCAAAGTCTCACATCCGACAGGACTTTTAAACCTCATTAAATTATGAAATTGTAATCTGACTTTCTGGCCTACTTTATCAGCCATATATCCATCTTCCCCTTCTTTAGTTAATATTCCTGTAAATGAATCATTCAACGTAAATGGTATTTCTACGTTTTCCAAGTTATCATTAATATATGATGCGATATCACCATTATATTTTGATATTGTGACAACATTTTTTATAAATTCTTCTTTTGTCATAACTATTCAGTTTTAATGTTATACATTCCTTTTGATGCTTCTAAAGCCAATCCTTTTTCTATTAAGCCACGGTAGTCGAAATGGTGGGCGTTGAGCCAATCAATTATTTCAGAAATAGCTTCTGGACGATATATTTCTGCAAGCGCAACTCTTTCTGTCTCTTGCATCTTGATGCTCAGATATTCGTTTCTCTCCTCTTCAATCATACTCGACATCGGACGGAGATATGGTTTAGCCTCGTAGAGTAATGAGTAACCTAAATTCTTTTTTACGATAACTTCCAAGTTATCACTGATGCTATTAACAACCTGTGGGCTGTAATGGTCTGGTGTTTTAACTAACAACCCATACGGCAACCTCGCGCAGAGGTCTATTAATAAAAGCTGTTTTTCTTCTCTTGTCATAAATTATTAGTTTTTCTAAACAGTAATTGATTACTGATTTATT
>JAEEGL010712267.1_pt1 | contig 19812 bp, 16 predicted proteins | sample 9134231 | NCBI WGS metagenome assembly JAEEGL01 (sample SAMN16246548, study PRJNA631951) | gut metagenome | biome: gut microbiome; feature: rumen; material: fiber-attached | host: Bos | place: Iran: Karaj | collected 2018-10 | reverse complement strand
TTCCCATCATATAATTTGTACTTAACTCCACTATCATATCTAGTATAATCTAATTTCTTATAACCATATTGTTTTATAATAGTTAAATTAGCTACAATAGGATCTATATATATGTATTGATTAAATTCACTATTATTACTTAAATTTATATAATAAGTATCATTAGTGGCATAGTATCCTTCACTAATTCCTACTAATTTTAATTCATAATCTCCATTTTCTAATGGTTTAATATCTAAACATCCATTTTCATCTACTGTATAATTTCCGACAATATTACCATCTTTATATAAACTTATTTTATTTTGAGCAATCAATTCTTTACTTAATTTTCTATTATCAGTAGGTATAACACAAATATTTAAAGAAGAAGCACCAACATTATAATAGTACTCTGAAGTAACATCATCCACTCTTCCAATTACCATTAATTTTTGTGAATCATTTGCGACATATATCGCATTAAATCCTCTTGGATCATATTTAGTTCTTAATTTAAAATTATTATCTCCAACTTCATTTGCTTCAAATACTATATAATTATCTCTAGTATAAATATTATTACTAGTATCATTTAATAAATCAAACCTATCTAATATTTTATTACTATCATATATTTCATTAATACTCTTATAATCAAAATTATAGTTATTGCCTATATTAGGAAAATATGCGTATTCATTTATTCTTTTAACTATCTTACGTACATAATCAAATACATCTATTATTTCACCTCTTGCTTCACTTTCAGTTGTAAAATATACATCCTTATATCCTAAATACTCCCATATTTGTTTTTGGGTAGCTAAATAATCTTTAAAATGTACCTCATTATTATATCCATATCCAAAATAACCTGCTAATACAACCAAAACATTCTCTTCTTCACTACTCTCATAATAAGTATCAGTAGTTATATGCTTATCTAGTTCTAAACAATAAGCTAAATTACCATCTACATAAAAATATCCCATTTGACCCCAATAAGTAAGATTCCCAACTTTATAATTATAATATGCATTAGGAATCCATTTAATATCTACGTTAAAACTTTCTGCTTTTACATTAGTAAATAAAAATAACAAACAAAAAATAGTAAATAATTTTTTCATATATCCTCCTTTTTAAAAGAAGATATCACTATTATCTTATATATACAAATTACTATTTTTTAAATTTAATACATAACATTTAACAAAAAAATAATTATTGATAAACAATAATTATTTTTTAGTATAATCCATACCTCAATAATTTAATTTTAATATTATTTAATTATTTACTCTATGTACTACCATAGGAGTATCATCTGTAATTTTATCAAATACATAACCCTTAGATTTACAATCATTAATTAATTTACTAAGAGCATCAATAGTTTTATTATTATTAGCATGATCATGCATTAATACTACATTTGCTCTATTAGGATAAATACCGCTCATAATATTGTTATATACCTCAGTACTATTTCTCGCTACTCCAGCATCTCTACTATCTGAATTCCAATCAAAATAGTGATACCCCTTTTCTTTTAATGCTTTTACTAATCTAGTCATTATACCTTTATTAAAACTACTTACAGTATTAGAACTTCCCCCTGGGAAACGTACTATATTACTTAATATACCAGTAGTATTATATATTCTATTCCTTATCTTATTTAAATCATCAAAATAAGCCTCTTCTGATGCATATATTAACTTATAATTATGAGTATAACTATGAAGTGCGATAGTATGACCATCAGATACAATTCTTTTTATAACCTCATCATAACCACTACCATAATTAACCACAAAGAATGTTGCTTTTACATTTTCTTTTTTTAATATATCTAATATCTTATATGTAGTAGAACTAGGGCCATCATCAAAGGTTAAATATATTACTCCATTATTACTGACAATCCTTTTAATGGTTCTAGTAATAGAATACTCATTATCACTAGAATCTTTTACTTTATATGTAATCTCATAAGTACCAATATCTTCACCAATATTATTTATTACTTCCACTTTATCAGTAATATCACCATCATAATTATCAGTAGCTGTATAACCCGGTTCTAAGTAATCATATCCTTGATTCACAATCATTTCTTTATTACCCTTTAATTCAATAACAGGTTTAATATTATCCTTTACTATAACCTCTCTTACAATAGAGATATTTTTACCATGATAATCTATCGAATAAGTAACATTATATACTCCTACCTTAGTAGTATCTACATTATTTACTACTTTTACTTTATCTTTTAACTTATTATTAGGATGTTTAAAATTAAACCCAGGGTCATCATACTTATCTAATAAATTAATATAAATAGGAGAATCACCCCTTAAAGTTAATACAGGTTTAGTAAATCTAACATAACAAAAATAACCAATTAACCCAATTAAAGGAATAATAAATATAAATATAAGAAATAATTTTGCACTTTTCTTTAATCTCATACTATACACCTAATATTATTATACTATAAATTAATAATTAATTAGGATTTTGTATGTAAATAATATGTAAAATTTATCTATTTAATAAATAAAATCCAAAATTTAAATAAGTTGCAAATAAAGTCCATATTAAATATGGTATTTGTAGATAAGCAGAAGTTTTATTAATCTTATAAAACTTTATAATCATTATAACTACTACAATAACTAATAATATAATCCATATTAATGATAACAATCTATAACTTAATAAGAAAAATAATATAGGCCATACAAAATTTATTACTAACTGTAATCCATAAACTCTTAAGGCATCTACCTTATTATCATTATTAGACTCATAAATAATATAAGAACTAATTCCCATTAAAATATATAATATTGTCCATACAATAGGAAATAAGATACTAGGAGGTGCGAACATAGGCTTATCTAAATACATATAGACATCCATACTACCACTTGTAATAAGAAAAGATAATCCACCTACACCTAAACTTATTAAAATACTTATAATTAATTTCTTCATATCATCACCATTAAATTCTATTCCAAAACATTTAAAACTTTAACATCTTTATTTCTTTCATAAAATACAATCTTATTATTAACATCTACAGTTGCAAGTAATATATCATTAATATTCTTACCACTAATTTTTAATTTATTATTTAACCAAGATTCATCTTTATTAATTAAATTTAAATTATTGTACATTATCTTCCCATCTATAATCACGTTAGCACATAGTCCAACATTATTAGTCTTAATTCCTATATCATTTTTAACAATAGGCTTATAACTATCCTTAGGCATTATACTCAACTCACCATTAGCTTCTACAATCGCATATTCAATCTCAGATAAATCATAATAACCCTTTATTCTACATTCCTCTAATACGTCATTAACATCGTATCTAACCTTATAAAAAGCATTTTCTAGGAGTTTTCCATGCTCAATAATAATAGTAGGAGTCCCCATAAAAAATCTTCTTAAAACAATACTTTTAGTACATAAAATAGATACTAAATACGCGATAGTGCCAAATATAATAACTGCGATAATACCATATATCTCCTCAGACTCTAAATTAATAGTCATTTCAGCAGCAAAATTACCAATAGATATTCCAATAACATAATCAAACAAACTAAGCTGAGAAACCTGTTTTTTACCTATTAACTTAGTAACTAAAAATAGTACAACCAAAGATATTAAAGCACGAAATATAACATTTAATAACTCACTAATATTAATATTCATCTAACCACCAATATTAGTATGCACAAAAAAAGAACTGATTACTCAGTTCTTTAATTATAATTAACAGTCGTTTATTTTAATACAAAATCCAATAATTCAACTATCTACAAACGCTTGAACCCATCGTACTAGATTTTCCTGCTGGGCATTTCGTACATTTACTTGCTCCAGTTGAACTGTATGTATTTGCGCTACACATAGTACACCACGAAGCACCACCAGTTGAATAATATCCAGCGTTACATTTTGAGCAACTACTTGCGCCTGTCCTATTATTATAGGTTCCACCTGGACATTTTAAACAACTACTTGCTCCAGATGAACTATATGTTCCCAATCCGCACGATGTACAGCTAGTTGAACCCGCTTTAGAGTATGTACCTGCTGGGCACTTATTACATGATTGCGCTCCAGCATATGGACTAAATGTTCCTGCTGCACAACTTGTACAAGATGTTACAGTACCACCTTTAGAATATGTTCCTTTTGGACATTTTGCGCAATTTCCACCTGAAAAGTATTGACCTGCTGGGCAACTTGATGTAGTTGAAGGTTTAATGCAATGAACGCTAGATGTTGCACCCTCAATAGATGTAGTCATGCCAGATGGGCAACTAGTGCATTTTGCTGCTCCGGCGGTTGAAGAATAAGTTCCCTTTTTACATGCAACACATTTACTTGCTCCATTACCACTAATATAACCCGCTTTACAAGTTGAGCATTTTCCTGCACCGGCACTCGAATATGTTCCCTGTGGACAAATTGTACAAGTACTTGAACCTGCTGGACTAAATGTTCCAGCTTTACATTGCTGACATACACCATTGACCAATCCATATCCTGCTGTCTTATAATCGCAAGTTCCGCTCTTCTTAACGCAAACTCCTTCGTTTTTCGAATCAGCTTTGCCTAATTCGTAGCCATCCTTACACTTAGTACACTTAGTGCCTGAACATTTAGCTGGTTCACAATTTGCTACTTTACATGTTGTTGTTGGAGTCGATGGTGTTGTTGGTGTTGTTGGAGTTGAAGATCCATTCTTTTGCCATACAGCATATAAATCTATACTTGGAGCATGTGAATTTATCCAATTATCTGATACGTCTGAATACTTAGCATATTGTTTTGCTGTCGCCTTCTTATCAGTACTCCATCCAAGTAATTTATATCCGCTTCTTCCCCATTTACCGAAGTCTTTAGTTTGCTCCCATCTTGGTTTTCCGTCTGTGTTATAACCAAATCTATTACCTTTTTCTCCATAAGTAAATCTTTGAGATACAGTTGCATCTGTTCCATCATTCTTATGGAATGTTACTTTTACAGATTTAGCAGTACACTTAGTTGCTCCTGCTGCACTTGTATATCCTGTTGCGCATGGTTTCTTACCAGTATCCTCTGATGGATTTTCTGGATAACTACCGCCTGGGCAATAATATCCTGCTGGACATGTTTGACATGTTTTTGAGCCCTTAGGTAAGTATGTACCTGCAGCACAAGTAATCATACTATCTGATACTGTTAAGTTACAGAATGCTGTCTTATCTCCTATTGTTGCAGTTATCTTTGTTGTACCAGCTTTCTTACCTGATACTTTACCATTCTTAACTGTCGCTATATTAGTGTCTTCACTTGCCCATGTAGCTGATTCAACTAATTGAGCAAATGCCACACAATTTGAAGATAATGAAATATTACTTAATGTACCACCCTTTTCTCCATTTTCTATCTCAATCATACATTTTGATATCAATTCATTAGAGAATATTTCTGCTACAGCATTAGCTGTTAACTTCAATGTTCCATTTACTCCAAGACTTCCACAAGATTTACCATTAACAACTTTATTACCATTTCTAATTTCTACTCCATTTACTGATGTAGAAGCAGTTACTGTTACAGTTTCATTTGCATATTCATTACTTCTATTTCCTGCTTTATCTACAGCCCATACTCTTACATCATAATTTGTTTTATTCTTACTTGTTAATGTTATTGTCTTTGATGGTTCAGTCTTTTCGTCACCACCATTTAATGTATATATTAATTTACCAAAACCACTTGGTCTTGTTGATTTACCATCAGTAAATGCTGCTGTTAATTTTACCATTGCTGAATTATTACCAGTTACAGTCATTACTGGTACTTCTGGTTTAACAGTATCTATATTAGCATATGCTGGATTCTTAGTCCATTCACCTTTATTTCCAGCCTTATCAACCGCTCTTATATATACATACAATTGTGGTCTACTTGCTTCTGTTTTTTCATGAACTGTTAATTTACCAGTTGATTCATTGTATGTCACAATTTCTTCTGTTTTCTTAACCTTTACATCATCAAATGTATATTCAAAGTGATCTAATCCTGATCCTGTCTCTGTTGCTTTATATGTTAATGTTAAAGATTCACTATTATGCCAATCATCTTTACCATCTTTCCATGTATGTGTAAATTCTGCTTTAGGTCCAGTTAAGTCTAAACGTAATTTTACTGGATTTGACCATGGGCCTGCTACACCATCAGTGTTTACTGCTCTTATACATACATTATTTTGACCTTCAATAGTCCATCTTAAACTTCCTGCAGTATTTGTAAGTAAAGTTGCTGTTCCATCTGAATCTATACAATCTTTAGAATATTCGAAAGATCCAATTGAAGTACCTGCTGCTGGAGTTGCACTAAATGTTACATCTATTCCTGTAACGGCTCCTCCAACCCACCTTCCTACAGCATTGTATGGATCAGCTGGATTTGCACTATTTGAAGTAATTACTACTTTACTTGGTGCGCCTGAAATTGGCTCTGAACTACCGCCATTGTCAACAACCTTAACTTTTATTAGTTTGCTAACTGAATTGTCATTACCAACTTTCGCTGTAACTATGACATCATAAGAACCAATCAAACACGCTATTCCACTAACATCTTCATCAACATACTCTATTGTAACAATAGGTGTTCCGCCTGTTGTAGTAGCAAATGTTACGCCACCTCTTATTAAATCTGCTTCTGTTAGTTCACATCTTTCAGTTCTAAGTGGAACTTCTATTTCGTCTTTACCACCAATCTCAACATCTCCACCATCAACTATTGTTACAATTATTGATTTAGTTTGTTTATTTATTCCGTTACCATGAATTGCTGTATAGATTACTCTATATTTACCAGTTTTATTCCAATCTATAGCACTTACTGCTTTTTTAGTTAGATAATCTTCTATTCTCATAGATACAGCTACTGGTACTCCATTTTCATTTACTGCTTTTGGAGCATCAAGATATGTGTCGTTACCTTCACCAACCGTTACTGTTATATTTTCTTTACTTCCAGTAAACCTTACTGATGCATTGCCAGATGTTGGTTCTTTTACAGTTACTGTCCTTGATGCATTACTTGTTTTACCACCACTATCTGTTACTCTATATAGTACTCTATATACACCCGCTACATTGGCATTTACGCCTGTTGCATCTGTTATTATATTGGCTGTTATATCACCGTCTTCTTTATCATATGCAGTTGCACCATAGTCGATATAAGCATCACCTTTATTTATTGTTACTGAACTTTTTCCTAATAATGTTATAACTGGAGCATTATTTACATATGCATAACCATTATCATCATTATTATTGTTAGGTTTCTCTTCAGGGCATGATGTAGTTACTATTACTGCTCTATAAGCTATTGCTTGGTTACCTGATGAGTCTTCTACTTTATATACAACTCTAAATGCTCCCATTAAGTTACCTGTTACTTTATTTGTAACTGATATTCTATTAGTAATATTACCATCAACATTATCTGTTGCAGTTGCTCCTGGTTCTACATATTGTGAACCTAGTACCATACAATATGGGTTTGAACCCTTTAATGATATCATAGGAGTAACACCATCTAATATACTACCTAAAGTAACTTCAATATTAGCATACTCTTCGTATATTATTGTTCTTTTCTTAGTTGCTACATTACCAGCACTATCTTGAACTGTATAAGTCAATGTATATGTACCAGCTTTAGAGTAATCAACGCTACCGCTTCTTACTACTTTACTTGTTACATCACCATCGAAATCATCAGTTGCTGAATAACCTGGGTCTTCAAACTCAGTACCTACTGCTAATGTAATCTCAGCATCACCACTTAATCTTAATTCAGGTGCTGTTACATCATTTGCGTTATCTACTATTTCGCATCTGTATGATCCATCACCCTCTACTATTACTCTTACACTATTATCCATAGAGTAATATTGTGGTTGAGTTCCTTTCTTAAATAGACTTCCATCATAATATGGATTCTTAACTTGTGCTTCTATTAAGTTTGCATCTGCTAATGTTCTAAATTTTATTATTGCAGATGAACCAATTGATGCACTGTCTATTACTGATGGGTTATTAGATATATAAGTCTGTGAAGCTTTACAAAGCTTATCAGTTAATTCTTGATATTTAACTGCAGCACTCTTATTTCCACTACCACCAGTACAGAATTTTAGTAACAAAAGTATTATTATTAATAAAATTAATACTACTAATAATATTTTCCACCAAACTCCGCCACTCTTCTTTTCTTCATAATTAGAGTCACTATAATTTCCGGAATTATTATTAGAATAGTACGAATCATTATTATAATAATCATTTTGTTCCATGTTTTGCATGTTCATGTTGTTCTGATCGTTCATATTCTCACTCCTTTATTGTCTTATAAATTAATATTAACACTTTATTTTTACGTTTTCAAGTATTATTTAATATTTTAATAATATTTCAACTATTAAAATTATGAGTGAACCCAATAATAAATATACATTACTAATAAAATCTTTCTTAGATATTTTTATCATTTCATTATATCCGATATATATCATAAGACCCGAAATAAAGGAAAATAATATACCTATTGTATTAGTATCTATATATTTATTTAAAAACATCATAGAAAGAAGTGCGCCTACTGGCTCGCTAATACCAGAAATTAAAGTATAGATAAATGCTTTCTTTTTATCATAAGTTGAATAATAAATTGGAATAGATATACCTATACCTTCTGGTATATTATGTAATATTATTGCAACTGTAAGAATTATACCCAATTTTAAATCTATTGAGCCTAATACATAAGTAGCTATCCCCTCTGGTATATTATGAATTATTATCGCAATCATACTTATAATCCCAGTTTTATATAATCCTTCATACTTATTTAATAATTTTTCTAATAAATGCGAAGTAAAAAAGCCAATAAAGAAGAATAACAATACACAAAATATTGATAATTTATAACTATTATTTATAATTAGATTTTCTATACTAGACGGTAATAAATCTATTATAGATAAAGTTATCATTGCGCCACCTGCAAAAGATAACGCTATAGATATTATCTTCTCTCTACTGCCTTTAACATATATAAAAAAATATCCAATCAAAGTAGATAACCCTGCAATAGAACTTAAAATCAAACCATAATATTTATTCATAGTTTATTATATAAAAAAAATAGAAGATTATGATTAATCTTCTATTTCTATTTGTTTTTTTGTATGTTCTTCTACTTTAGGTACAGTAATTTTTAATATACCATGTTTAAATGATGCTTTAATCTCATCACTATTAGTATCCCCTAAATAAAATGATCTTTGATACTTGCCATAACTTCTCTCACGTTTAATATATCTTTTATTCTCATCGTTTTCTTCTTCGCTCTTTTCTGCAGTTACAGTCAAATATCCATTATCGCATTCGATTGAAATATCATTCTTATCGAATCCAGGAACGTCCATCTCAATATGATAATCACCATCTTTTTCATAGATATCACATTTCATATTACTAGAGATACCATCATAGTCATCGAAGAAATCATCTAAATAAAACTTTTTTGGGATTAATTTCATATTATCCACTTCCTTTCACAATTATAATTATATCACTTTTTTAGCACTTGTCAATAGCAAGTGCTAAAAAACTTTACAATTGTAATTATACCCATTTTTTGTTATTATATGAGTTGGAGTGATAGTATGAAAAAATATAATTTATTACTATTCAATATTGTTTATATTGTTTTATTAGAATTGTTATTTAAGTTTTTTGTGTTTAAAGGAATGTTTTCTATATCTACTATATATATGATAATACTAGATATAATTACCGCATTTGTAATAACATTAATTGAAAGTATATTTCCAAAATTATTTAGTAAGATTCTAACTATAATATTTACTATAGCTATTACTATTATAGTTGGTTCTCAATTTGTATATTTTAAATATTATGATGCAATATTTTCTATATATTCATTATTCCATGGTGCACAAGTATTTGAATTTGCAGAATCAATTATGGGAGTAATATTAAGGAATATAGTGTCAATAATAATACTTATACTTCCAATGATATGTTATTTTATATTGTTTAGAAAAATAAATTTTGAAAGAAAAAATTATTTATTTTATATAATTATTATTTTACTACCAATAGTACTATATTTTGTATTTATAATACTACTAGGATTAGAAGACAAAAATAAAACATATTCATCATATAGTTTATACTATAATACGCATGTCCCTAAATTAACCGCAAGAGATTTTGGAGTACTAAGTGAGATGAGGTTAGACTTGCAAAGGACTATATTCGGTTTTGAAGAAAAAATAACTACTGAAGAAAATAAAGAAGAAGTAGTTATAGAAAAAGAAACAAAATATAACGTAATGGAGATAGACTTTGATGCATTAATAGAAAATGAAACAAATAAAACAATAAAAGATATGCATGAATACTTTAAATCAGTTACTCCTACTAAACAAAACGATTATACTGGAATGTTTAAAGGTAAAAATTTAATTGTGTTTGTCGCAGAAGCGTTTTCAACAATGGTAATAAATGAAGAATTAACACCTACATTATATAGATTATATAAAGAAGGATTCCAATTTACTAACTTTTATACACCTGTATATTACGTAAGTACATCAGATGGAGAATATATTTCTTTACAATCACTACTACCTAAGGAAAATACTTGGAGTATGTCTTATTCGCGTAATAATTATTTGCCATTTGTATATGGAAACTTATTTAAACACTATGGATATAATACAAGAGCATATCACGATGGTGTATATACATATTATGGAAGAGATAAATCACATCCAAATATGGGATACGATTATAAAGCTTGTTATCACGGATTAAATATTAATTGTAATATATGGCCAGAAAGTGACTTAGAAATGATTGAAAAGACTGTAGATGAATATATTAATGATGATAAATTTATGACTTATTATATGACTATCAGTGGTCACTTAGGATATACATTTGCAGGTAATATGATGGCTACTAAAAATAGAAAATATGTAAATGATTTACCATATAGTGAAGCAGTAAAAGCTTATTTAGCAACTAATATAGAATTAGATAGAGCAGTAGAAAAGCTAATAGAAAAATTAGATGAAGCTGGTAAATTAGATGATACAGTTATAGCTCTTAGCGCTGATCACTATCCATATGGACTAAAAAACGAAGACATTATGAGTTATGCAGATTACGTTAAAGATGTAAAATTTGATATACATAAGAATTCATTCTTACTTTGGAATAATAAAATGGAAAACAGTATAAAAGTTACTAAATATGCATCTAGTTTAGATATACTACCAACCGTATTAAATTTATTTGGCATGACATTTGATTCTAGGCTATTAATGGGAAGAGATATTCTATCAGATGAAGAAGGATTAGTAATATTTAATGATAGAAGTTGGATTAATGAATACGGCAAATATGATGCAGTTAAAAATAAATTTACACCATTTAAAGATGATGTAGATGAAGAATATATAGATAAAATAAATAAAGATATTTATAACAAATATCTAATGTCTAAATTAATATTAGATCAAAATTATTTTAAAAAAGTCTTAGATGATAGTTACTTTATACAAGAACAAGAAATAAAAGAAGAGGTTACTGAGTAATCTCTTCTTTTTTAGAATATCGAGGTCTTAATACTTTAATTAGTGTATCTCTAGCTCTATTTAAATTTCCATCATCTAATATAGCAGCAGCCTTTTCACGGTCACCGCCACCATTTAGTTCTCTCATTATAGAATAAACATCAACATCTCCAAAAGTCCTTGCACTTATTCCAACACGAGATTCACCAAGTCTTCCAAGCGCGAATGATGCACTAACCTCATTTTTTCTAAGTATCTCATCTGCCGCTTCACCAAGCATTCCCCTATCATATAGTAATTCTTGTTTCCCTGCTCCCACTGCAAATTTATAATTGCCAATTCTAATAATATCCGGCGAAGTTATAATTTCGCTAACCTTTCTTGCACTTTCCGCATCTCTTATAAACCATTCTTTTATTACTTCATCAGTAGCTCCACTTCTATATAAAGCTAATGCCGCCTCTATAGAACCATCGCATTGTTTATTAAAGTGAGCAGTATCTAAATATATACCCGCTAGTAAATAATTTGCTACATCCCTTGGTATAATATCACAATAATATGCCATTAATAATTTGGTTACTATTTCTGAAGCACTAGATGCATTATGATTAATATAACTATAATTAGATCTTATTGGTTGTGAAGAAGGTTTGTGATGATCTATTACAATTGTATCATCATCTTTAAATTCATCAATAGTACCAACTAATCTTGCATTACTTACATCAGTAAATATTACTAAGTCTTTTGCTTTAATATCCATATATTCTTCAAAATTAATTACAGGTATATTTCTTCTTATTTCATTAAGCATTCTATTTAATCCTAGTGCAATAGCGCTAGGTGAATCATTCACTAATATGTATGCCGGTTTATTTAATTTTTTTGATATTAAACTAATTCCAGCAGCCGAACCAATAGAATCATGATCTATATAATCATGAGGAACTATTATAACTTTATCATTATCCTGCGTTAAATCTTCTATTGAAAATCTTAACACATCTAAATTATTTTGTGGTAGAGTAGATACACAATCTGCCACTTTGAATTTGTTCATAAAAATCCTTTCCCAACCCCTCGAGAAAGATTATATACATTTCCAAATTAAAGTCAAGTTGACAAAAAAAGCAGCATATGCTATATGCTACTAATAATTTTCTGCTTTAATTTCAAAATAACTTTGTGGATGATTACATACTGGACACACCATAGGTGCTTTTTTACCTATAACTATATGGCCGCAATTCCTACATTTCCAAATTCTATCTCCATCTTTACTAAATACTAAATCACCATCAATATTATCAAGTAATTTTTTATATCTTTCCTCATGTTCTTTTTCTATTTTACCAACTTCTTCAAAAAGATATGCGATACGATCAAAGCCCTCTTCTTTTGCTTCTTTAGCAAATCTTTCATACATATCTGTCCATTCAAAATTTTCACCAGCTATTGCTTCCTTTAAATTATCAGTAGTAGATTTAATATCTCCACCCTCTAACAATTTAAACCACATCTTAGCATGTTCTTTTTCATTTTCAGCAGTCTCTAAGAATATAGCTGCGATTTGTTCATAACCATCTTTCTTTGCCTTACTAGCAAAATAAGTATATTTGTTTCTTGCTTGGCTTTCACCTGCAAAAGCCTCCATTAAATTTTTCTCTGTTTTACTTCCTTTTAACTCCATAATTACCTCCAAATTAATTTTAGTATATATTATTATTTTTTTCAACATCAATAATAGAATTAATCGCGTTTAATACGCCTATTTTTCCATATTGGTAAGTCAATGATCCTTGCTGATACGCAATATATGGTTCTCTTAAAGGCCCATCACAAGAAAGTTCTATTGAAGAACCTTGTGTAAATGACCCTGATGCCATAATAACTTCATCTTTATATCCAGGCATAGGTGATGGGATAGGCTTAACATTAGAATCTATTGGTGAAGCATTCTGTATCCCAGCACAATATTTTATAAGTTTCTCCCTATCATTAAAGAATATATTTTGAACTATATCTACTCTTTTATCATTCCATTTAGGTTCTACATCAAAACCTAGATGTTCCATCATCCAAGAAGTATAAATGGCAACCTTAAGAGATTCCTTAACTACATTAGGTGATAAAAACAAACCAAGTAATATAGATTTATTCATATCTGTAGGTCCAACCTCTTTTGCTTCTCCTGGTACATTTAATCTTTCTGCACACAAATGAACTAAATCCTTTCTTCCACAAATATAAGCCCCATTGCTTGTAATTCCGGCACCTAAATTCTTTATTAAAGACCCAACTACCAAATCAGCTCCAACTTCAGTAGGTTCCTTAGTATCTACAAACTCGCAATAACAATTATCTACCATTACTATAGTATCAGGTGATACCTTTTTTATTAATTTAATTACCTTTTCACACTTAGATATATTTATACTTTTTCTAGTAGAATATCCCTTACTTCTTTGTATCTCAATTAGTTTTATAAACTTCTCTTTTAATCTTTTCTCAATAGATTTATAATCAAAGTCATCATCTATTAAATCAATCTCTTCATAACTAACACCAAAACTTTTTAAAGAACTATTATTATCTCTAATACCAATAACTTCATCCAAAGTATCATATGGTTTGCCATTAATACTTAACAAAGTATCACCAGGTCTTAATATTCCAAATAACGCCACTGTAATTGCATGAGTTCCAGAAATAAATTGACTCCTAACTAACGCATCTTCACACCCAAATATATCACTATATATCTTTTCAATAGTATCCCTTCCAGTATCATTATAGCCATAACCAGTAGAACTATTAAAATGCATCTCAGAAAGATTATTCTTCCTAAAAGCATCTAATACCTTTTTACTATTATAAAACGATATCTCATCCACACTATCAAATACGTTTTTTAGACTCTTTTCGCATTCTAAAGATAAATCTAATAATTTTTTATCCAAATTAAACATCTAACTCACTCCTTATAATAACTAAATCACCACTTTTAACATTACTATCTAAATAAAGATTATATATCTTATTAGCAACATCCTCTTTCTTTAATAATTCTTTTTGACCTATTCTATTCATCTCGCTTCTTAAATACTCGCTATACATCTCTAATACACTTTCAGTATCAATCCAATTTGGTAAAACAGAAAATATTCTAATATTAGGAAAAGCATCCGCAATGATTTTAGTTATAATATTAATCCCAGCTTTAGAAGAAGAATAATCTATATCCAAACTACTATAAGTATCAACTGAATCAGTAGAAGATATATTTATAATATCTTTTATTCCTCTTTTTATACCTTCTTTACACATTAAAAAAGTCCCAACTAAATTTACCTCTAATACTTCCATAAAATCTTTCTTTGACTTAGACATTATCTCATCATCAATAGATAAAGAAGCATTATTGATAATTAAATCTACCTTATTATTAAATATACCTTTAATATCAGTCTCATCTTTTAAATCTAATTTTAATACCTTACATTCTACTCCATAAGATTCAATTTTCTTCTTTAATTCTAACGCATCACTTTTATTATTATGATAAGTAATAATTATATTATATTTATTCTTAGCAAAAACAATTGCTAAAGAAGCACCCAACCCTCTAGATGCACCAGTTATTAAGACCGTTTTCATAAAATCACCAAACCTATTATAGATAAAGTTATAATTTTAAGCAAGATATTTATTGTTATATTAAAATATTTATTGTATAATTCTATTGCGGAGGGATTTATGAAAGTAATTAAGAAAGAATTACCAGAAGGAGTAAGAAAAAAATTTGTTACTAAAATTGGTAAAAAAGTTAAAATCGTAAATAGTAGATATTCTAAAAAAAGCAAGAGTAGTAAATAATCTTGTTTTTTTATTTAATCACATAATTTTTAATATGCATAATAATCGTATTAATATACTTATCACATATATTATACAAATTATTATCTTTTTTTATTACTTTTCTATCTCTTAAATATTCTAAATGATGATTAACTATAGTTAGAGATATTCCAGTATTTTTAGATATTTCTCTACTAGATGACATTTTGTCATATAAATATATTAAGATAATCATTCTATTAATATCATTAAATATTTCATGTAAATCATAAATCTTATTAACATTTAATTCCATATAATACTCCTATATAGTATTATATCAAATTTATTTATAAACTGTCATAATTAGGTTTATTATCTTTAACTTCATTTATTACTAAACTACTTGTAGAAAGAAGCATGCCTGCAGTAGAAGTCGCATTAATAAGAGAATTTATAATAACACTAGTAGAATCTATAATAGAAGTATCTTTTATACTCTCATAACCACTATTTATGTTATAAACAAAGTTAAAATTACTATCAGTTATCTTTTTTATAACCTCATCAGGATTCAAACCTGAATTAATTAATATTTGATTAAATGGCATTTTTAATGCATATTTGAAAATACCTTCCACATTCTCATTAGATAACTTACTAGATATTTCATAAAAAATAATGCCGCCACCAGGCAAAATACCAAGTGAAGTTGAAGATAAGGAAGAAACCGCATCTTCAAACCTCATAATCTTTTCTCTTCTTTCTACTCTTGTTGGAGCTCCAACAATTATCTCAGCAGTTTTATTTTTTAACATTGCAAGTCTTAATTTATAAAAATCATTATCATAAGAATCATTATTGTTCAATATATTATTACTAAGTTTTTTTATTTGTTCTTTTACCAAATCATTAGATTCAAAAAATATATTTACTTTGTCCTTATTCATAATTATTTTTCTTACTGTTCCCAATGACTGAACATTATAAATTCCACAATTAACTTTAGCTTTAGAGATACACAATATATCATTAAAGATATCCATCTGTCTTTTACCATATTCAGGTAATTTAAGTAATACTATTCTATAACCATCATTTATTACTAAAGATAATATTTCATTTATAAAGTTATCATCATAATCCTTTGAAATTATTACTAAAGACCTATTATTTTCTTTTATATGATTTAATATTTCAGAAATTGAATTTAAGTCATATAACAAATCATTAGAAAGTAAAACAAGTGGATTTTCATATATAATTTCTTTCTCAGCTAAAAAATAATCAGACCCAAGCATCGTATCCATCACATAACCTTTTATATAATTTACATATGTATTATCTGTGCCTTCAATTAAACTAATAAAACTCTTATTTTTAACTTTTGAGAACACCTCATATACAATATCACCAATAACATCATCATTTGCGGATACCCTCGCAATATTAATAAGTTCCTCTTTAGTAGGTTTTCTACTTTTCCTACTTATAAGTTTTACTATCTTTTCACAAACCATATCTAATTCTTTCTTTAATATAATTGGAGAACCACCATTCATAATATATTTAAGGCCCTCATTAAATAAACCCTGCAATAAAACTAAAGTTGTAGTAGTACCATCTCCTACTTCCTCATCTGTCTTTATAGTAGATTCTTTAGCAAGTTCTAATATTGTATTAATAACCTCATCTTCACTCTCAATATTTTTAGCAATTGTAACGCCATCATTAGTAATAAATGGAGTAAAAAGAGAATGATCTATTATTATATTATTCCCTTTTGGTCCTAAAGTCATCTTTACAGTATCACATAGCAAATTAATTGCTTCTTTCATTTTATTTCTTAAATCATCATTACTTACTATTTTCTTCATCACATACCTCCAACATATATTTCCAATATTTCTTAGGCATAAAATTCATTCTACACCTATCATTTTTTCTTTCTTTAATACCTATCGTCTTATAAAATACTTTCCACATGTCTTCAAAGTCATCAGTAGTATCCAAATCAATATTAAAGTCAACATTATCTACAACACAATAATTCTTACCATTATAAATACTTATAATATTTCTTTTATTATCCTTAATTATCCATCTTTCATTCTTTAATCTGTTTTTAAAATGATTAGAAAGCATAACTATAATATTATTTTCTGGTTCTATCTCACTATATAAGATCCCACTTTTTAACTCTTTAAACCTTACAAAACCCTTCAATCTATGTGCTTCACTTTTAACATATTTAACTATTTTTAAACATTTAGATACAGAATCTATATTTCTCATAAAACATATTTCTTTTTTATATTTTAAAGATTCATTTAAAAACTTGTATATCAATAATTCCTTATCTTTTTCATTAGATAAAAATACAAAAAACGTAATCGAAAAAGCATAATTACCTATCTTATTAATAATTCTATCGCATAAAGCCTCATCACAACCTAATTTAGGATAAATAGTATCTTCTAAAAGAGTTGGTGAATAATTTAAATCTTTTATATTAAGGGGTTCTATTCTATTCCTCATAATATAATTAATTAAATTTAAAAGTCCTAAATACGTATTATCATATAAATAAATCATTAGAATAACCTCATTTGTTCAAAAGAATTATTAGTAATATTTTTATCTTCTAATAATAAATTATATTCAATAGATTTTCTATTAAATATACTTTTATCTACAAAATACTTATTATTACAAGTTATAAAGTACTTAGCTCTTTTAAGTACTACTCCCATCTTTTTCAAATCATTAAATCCAATATTAAAATGTTTCCTACTCATCATTATTCTTTTAGCAGCAGTAACACCTATTCCAGGAACCTTTAAAAGATCAGAATATGAACATGTATTAATTTCTTTAGGGAATTCCTCTAAATGTCTTAAGGCCCAGTCACATTTTGGATCTACAAGCAAATTAAAATTAGGATTATTTTTGTCTAATATATCATCAACTTTAAATCCATAATACCTAAGTAGCCAATCGGCCTGATATAACCTGTTTTCTCTAGTTAAAGGGGGCGTCTTAATTGAAGGAAGCATTCTATCATTGTTTATAGGTACATATGCAGAATAAAATACTCTTATCAATTTATAATTTTTATACATTGATTCACACTTATTCATAATATCTAAATCAGTCTCATTTGTAGCGCCTATTATCATTTGTGTACTTTGACCAGCGGGTGCATATTTACTACTTTTATTGTAATCAATATGCTTCATAATTTCATCAACTTTAGAATTAGACTTATTAGGCGCGAGTAACTTCAATCCAGATTCAGTAGGAAGTTCTACATTGGCGCTTAACCTATCTACTAATTTAGCTAATTTATCTATTAAATATTTACTAGAACCAGGAATAACCTTCGCATGTATATACCCACCAAAATGATATTTTCTTCTTAATAACGATATAGTCTCAATAATAAGTTCCATCGTATAATCAGGACTCTTTATAATGCCTGATGATAAAAATAATCCTTCAATATAATTTCTTTTATAAAAATTGATAGTTATTTCGCATATTTCTTCAGGAGTAAAAATAGCTCTTTTAATATTATTACTTTTTCTATTTAAACAATACTTACAATCATATATACAACAATTAGTAAGTAATATCTTTAATAGAGAAATACATCTACCATCTGAAGCAAAAGAATGACATATACCAGAATATTGAGCGTTACCGAAGCTGCCTTTTCTCTTGCTACCACTAGATGAACAAGAAGCATCATATTTTGCACTATCAGAAAGAATTACTAATTTTTCTTTTAAAGTCATATATATCACCAAATTAATTATAACTCCAAAATTTAAAATATGCAAACATTTGTTTGCATATTCGCATAAAAAAAATAACGCCGACTAAACGTTATTCCTAGTTTGAATCAATTTTGGTATTAGTCAGATCCAAAATCGCTTATTTCGGAGTATCTTTCTCCATATGATCATATACTTAATAGAAATAAGACCACTCATGGCATTCAAGGCATTTTCATACTACAAATAAATTAAATATACTTTTACATATAAATAAGATACAAATAATATGATAAGAAATAATAACTAGTAGTTTCACCTACAACAATTATCAATCGCCTATCTATTAAGTACCTATAGTATATCATACTTTTTTTTATAATGCAATACCTAAATTAAAAAAATTGCATAAAGCAATTATTTTTAAACTGGGGCCATAATTTAACGTGTTTACGAAAAATCGGCACAAATCTATGAATTGAGATTGACTCAATTACTT
>JAEEGL015798951.1_pt1 | contig 19814 bp, 16 predicted proteins | sample 9134231 | NCBI WGS metagenome assembly JAEEGL01 (sample SAMN16246548, study PRJNA631951) | gut metagenome | biome: gut microbiome; feature: rumen; material: fiber-attached | host: Bos | place: Iran: Karaj | collected 2018-10 | reverse complement strand
TCATCTCCATCAAGATGGAGGATCCCCAGTTCGAAAGCCAGACGAAATCCAAGCTCGGCTCCGGCCAGGTCCGCGGCGTGGTGGACAGCCTGGTCAGCGAGGAACTGAGCACTTACCTTGAAGAGAATCCCACTGTGGCGAAAGCCATCGTCAGCCGCTGCGTAGACGCCCAGCGGGCGCGGGAAGCAGCCCGGAAGGCCCGGGAGGCCACCCGGCGGAAGACCGTGCTGGAAAGTGCCTCCCTGCCCGGGAAACTGGCGGACTGCTCCGAACGCGATCCGGCGAAATGCGAAATCTTCATGGTGGAGGGCGACTCCGCCGGCGGCAGCGCCAAAGGCGGCCGCGACAGCAAGACGCAGGCCATCCTGCCGCTGCGCGGAAAGATCCTGAACGTGGAAAAGGTCCGGCTGGACCGGGCACTGGAAAACGCGGAAATCCGCGCGATGATCACCGCCTTCGGATGCGGTTTCGGGGATCAGTTTGACGAAAGCAAGCTGCGGTACCACCGGATCGTCTGCATGACGGATGCCGACGTGGACGGCGCCCATATCCGGATCCTGCTGCTGACGTTCTTCTACCGTTTCATGCGTCCGCTGGTCGAAAAAGGATATGTATACGCCGCAATGCCGCCGCTGTACAAAGTGACCAAGGGGAAAACGTCCCGGTATGTGTACGACGACGACGAACTGAGCCGGCTGCTGGATGAGATCGGGCGGGATCCGAAACCGGATATCCAGCGCTATAAAGGCCTGGGCGAAATGAGCGCCCAGCAGCTGTGGGATACCACCATGAATCCGGAAACCCGCATGATGATGCAGATTACGCCGGATGACGCCATGGAGGCGGACCGGCTGTTCACGCTGCTGATGGGGGACGACGTGGAACCGAGAAAGCAGTTTATCCAGGAGAACAGCGACCTGGTAAAGGACCTGGATGTATGACAGTGATCAGTGAGAAAGTAGAGAGAGAAGAAAGATGATTCAGGATAAGCTGATACCCGTTAACCTCGAACATGAAATGAAAAAAAGCTTCATCGCCTACGCCATGGCGGTGATTGTGGACCGGGCGCTTCCGGACGTGCGGGACGGCCTGAAACCGGTGCATCGCCGGATTCTGTATGACATGTCCGAAGAACTGGGCATGACGCCGGACAAGCCGACCCGTAAAAGCGCCCGTGTGGTCGGCGACGTTCTCGGTAAATTCCATCCCCACGGGGATTCCTCCGTATACGACGCGATGGTGCGTATGGCACAGCCGTTCAACATCCGCTATCCCCTGATCGAAGGACAGGGAAATTTCGGCTCCGTGGACGGCGACGGCGCCGCTGCGATGCGGTATACCGAAGCCCGGCTGCAGAAGCTGACGATGAGCCTGCTGGACGGTATTGACAAGGATACGGTGGATTTCTATCCGAACTTCGACGAAACCCTCCAGCAGCCTTCCGTGCTGCCTGCCCGGTTTCCGAACCTGCTGGTAAACGGATCCAACGGTATCGCCGTCGGTATGGCCACCAACATCCCGCCGCACAACCTGACCGAGGTAATCAACGGCGTCATCTGCATGATCGACAACCCGGAATGCACGGTTGAGGACCTGATGCAGCATATCAAAGGGCCGGATTTTCCCACGGGCGGTCTCATCATGGGACGCAGCGGCATCCGGGAAGCGTACCAGACCGGCCACGGACGGATTACCGTCCGGGCGCGCACCAATATCGAGGATATCGGTTCCGGGCGCAGCCGTATTGTGGTTACGGAGATTCCCTACCAGGTCAATAAATCGGTGCTGGTCAAAAAAATCGCTGATCTGGTGCATGAGAAAAAGGTGGAAGGCATCAGCGACATCCGGGACGAGTCCAACGACCGGCAGGGCATGCGGATCGTGATCGAACTGAAAAAGGATGTCCAGCCCCAGGTTGTGCTGAATATGCTGTACAAGCATACCTCCCTGCAGGAGAATTTCGGCGCCAACATGCTGGCCCTGGTCAACGGCAAACCCCGGGTGCTGAACCTGCGGGATATGATTTACTACTACCTGGAACACCAGAAAGATGTGGTTACCCGCCGGACACGGTTTGAGCTGAACAAGGCCCAGAACAGGGCCCATATCCTGGAAGGCCTGCTGAAGGCGCTGGACCATATCGATGAAATTGTCGCGATTATCCGGGCCAGCAAGGATACCGGCACCGCCAAGGAAGCCCTGATGCTGCGATTCGAGTTCTCCGAGAAGCAGGCGCAGGCGATCCTGGACATGCGCCTGGCCCGCCTGACCGGGCTGGAGCGGGAGAAGCTTCAGGAGGAATACCAGGAACTGGAAAAAGCGATTGAGCGCCTGACAGCGATCCTCGCGGACGAACACCTGCTGATGGACGTGATTAAAACAGAGATCAGTGAAATCCGGGATAAATTCGGCGACGAACGCCGCAGTGAACTGACGATCGCGGAAGACGATATCGATATTGAAGACCTGATCCAGGAAGAAAACATGGTGGTTACCCTGACGCATGAAGGATATGTAAAACGCGTTTCATCCTCGGTGTACCGGGCGCAGCACCGCGGCGGCCGCGGCGTCAGCGGCATGAACGTCAAGGAGACGGATTACACGACCCAGATGTTTGTGACGAGCACGCATCAGGAAATCATGTTCTTCACCAACACCGGGCGCGTATTCAGCCTGAAGTGCTACCAGATTCCGGAAGCCGGCCGGCAGGCACGCGGCACGGCGATCATCAACCTGCTGCAAATTGCCGGCGGGGAAAAGGTTTCCACGATGCTGCCCATGCCGAGAGAGGCGGACCGGGAGTACAACCTGGTGATGGCAACCCGGGGCGGCATGATCAAGAAAACCGCGCTGGATGAGTTCCGCAACCTGCGGAAGAACGGACTGATCGCCATCGCCCTGAAGGAAGGCGACGAACTGATCGGCGTACGCCTGAGCACCGGGGACGACGATATGCTGCTGGCAACCCGGAAGGGTATGTCTATCCGCTTCAACGAGCGCCATGTGCGCAACCTGGGCCGGAATTCCATCGGCGTACGGTCCATCCGCCTGGCGGAGAACGACGAGGTGATCGATATCGCCGCGGTCGAGCCGGAAACCACCGTGCTGGCGATTACGTCTCTGGGATACGGCAAACGGACCGATCCGGAGGAATACCGGGAGCAGGGCCGCAACGGCAAGGGCGTCAAAGCCATGAACCTGACGGAAAAGACCGGCGACCTGACCGCGCTGATGTTTGTCCATGAGGATGAGGATATCCTGCTGATTACCGACGACGGCACAATCATCCGGGCCCGGGCGGCGGACGTCCGCCTCTGCGGCCGGAGCACACAGGGCGTGCGGATCATGCGCCTGAGCGAGGGCAGCACTGTGGTCGGTGTTTGCCGCGCGGAAAAGGAAGACGAGGAAGTCCCGGCGGATACTGAAGAAGCACCGGCGGCGGAATCCGCGGAAGCAGCTGAACAGCGGACGGCTCCGGAGACCGCGGAGGCCCCGGAAAAGCCTGAAGAATAACACCATTTTACAGGAACCCCGCGTATTCCAGACGTGAATCCGCGGGGTTCCGCTTCCGTCACCGGACGGATCAGCATAACGACCGGAGGGACAACCGTATGAAACCGATTGAAATCGTGATCATCGCCGGGCTGGCGGTGCTGAACGCCGTATCGTTTTGCCTGATGGGAATCGACAAAAAACGCGCCGCGAAAGGAGCGTGGCGCGTTTCGGAAAAGACGCTGTTTATTTCCGCGGCGCTGTTCGGCGCGCTGGGCGGATGCCTGGGAATGTACCTGTTCCGCCACAAGACGAAACACTGGTACTTCAAGGTGTTTTTTCCCGTGATGCTGCTTGTGCAGGCGGGAATCCTGGGATATATATGGGGAGCCGGGATCCTGAAGTAACCCTGTTTTGTCAGTTCAGTTCCGTCCAGGCCCGCTGCAGCATTTCGATGATGTTCAGATGCTGCGGACAGGCGGCTTCACAGGCGCCGCAGGCAACACAGTTGTCGGCGCCCTTTTTCTTTTCCCGGATGATCCGGAACGTCCAGTCGCTGTTCGGGTCGATATCGTAGAGGGAGACATTGTTCCAGGCGGAGAAGATGCCGGGGATGTTGACGTCATTCGGGCAGGGCATACAGTAGCGGCATCCGGTGCAGCCGATCTTCGTCCGGCTGATATAGGCGTTCCGCACGTTATCCATCAGCTGCAGTTCGTCCTTGCTCATGATCCCCGTTTCCACCGTGTCGAAGATCCGCAGGTTCTCGTCAATCTGCGCGGCCTCGTTACAGCCGGATAGCACGACCGAAACTTCGGGATGGTTGCAGAGCCAGCGGAAAGCCCATTCCACCGCGGAACGCTTCACGGGGAAGGCGTCATACAGCGCCTGGACGTTGGACGGGGCCTTTGACAGGCGGCCGCCCAGCAGGCCTTCCATGATAACCACCGGGATTCCTTTGCTTCCGGCCAGTTCCAGTCCCCTGGCGCCGGCCTGGTTATGAATATCCATGAAATTGTACTGAATCTGGACCATGTCCCAGTCCCAGTCGTTCAGAATGTATTCAAATTCCTCATAGGGGCCGTGGAAGGAAAAGCATTTGTAGCGGATCTTTCCGGCTTTCTTCATATCATCAAAGAATTCCGGCGCGCCGATGGATTTAAAGTATTCCCATTTTTCTTTATTGATGCCGTGCATCAGATAGAAGTCGATGTGATCTGTCTGCAGTTTTTTGAGCTCTTCATCAAGCAACGCTTCCATGCTTGCCCGGTCTTTGACGGCTTCCGCGGGCATTTTGGTCGCAATGGTGACCTTGTCGCGGTAGCCGTCCCGCAGCGCTTTCCCCAGGACGATTTCAGATGTTTTATCCAGGTAGACATAAGCGGTGTCGATATAGGTTACACCGCCGTCGATGGCGCGGCGGATCAGAGAGATCGCCTTCTGCTCGTCAATGACGCTGTCGCCTGATGGGGCTCCGTTAAAACGCATACAACCCAGGCCGAATGCCGACGCCTGAATTCCCAGTTTCCCCATGGTGCGGTATTTCATGACCGATTCCTCCTTTTTATCCGATCCGGAGAGAAACGCTGATATCCCCGTTCAGCGTAAGAGACGCGCTGCCCTGCGGAACGCGCAGGATATAATCTCCTTTGAAGCCGGAGAAGGACAGATAACCGTCGCCGTCCGTCGCCAGATTTTCGTGAGTTTCCCAGGTTTCATGGATCAGCCTGCGCAGCGCTTCATAGGAAGGCTTGATGCTGTTGTCCGCATGAACAAATCCGGAAGGCGCTTTCAGCCAGCAGCCGTCATTGAAATCCCAGGTCGTGATGGCTTCGACCAACGGATGGGCAAAAAGGACGGAGTACATCTCCGATATTTCCCGGGCCTGCCGTTCTTCGCCTTCCGGTGTACTCGGCCATTCATCCACCTGCCAGTCATTCAGGTCCACGATGTGGGCCGGCATGATTTCCCCGGAGATCAGGGTGTTTTCCGTAAAGTGAATCGGAAGGTTGAAGCGGGAATAGCGGGAAAGAACGTCATTCAGCTTTTCCAGCCCCCAGTAGCCCTGATGCTGGTGGCTCTGGATTCCGATGGCACTGATGGGCACACCGGCTTCCAGGAGGCCTTCCAGCAGGATTTCGTAGGCGGAACTGGTGTTGAAATCGTTGATCAGCAGAACGGCATCCGGATTGCTTTCCCGGGCCGCGGCGAATACTTCCTTAACCAGACGGATGCGGCCTTTTTCCTGGCAGATGCGGGTGATGGCATTGTCATATTTGTCAAATACCGGCATGATGACAACTTCATTGATGACATCCCACATATCGATGACGCCCCGGTATGCCGTGACATCCCGGTGAATACGCGCCAGCTGGCGTGAAAGGATTTCATCATTCGAAAACCGCATCAGCCACGGCGCGCATGCCGTGTGCCAGCAGAGGGGATGCCCCTTTACCCGGACGCCTTTTTCGTTCAGCCATTTTGCGGCCGCCATGGTTTCGGGATAGGCTGTTTCTCCTTCGACGGGTTCGTACCGGCCCCAGTAAAAGGGCAGCGTACCATAGTTGAACAGCGCCAGCCATTTATCCATCCGCTCAGAGAGAAATGCGCGCTTTTCCGCGTCCTGCGTTTTCATCATTTCCACCGCGTCGAAGGCGCCGCAGCCAAAAAGGAACCGGTGGGAAACCTGGTCAACCTGAACGGGCCGGTTTGCGGCGGGTGTGCCGTCCGGATTCAGGATGCGCACGCGGGCGGATGCCCGGCGGTGATCCAGCTGATTCATGGGATTGCCTCCTTTAAAAGCTTATCTTTCGGGGATCGGTTGGTTTTATTTGTTTCTGACGGATCCATTTTAAAGCTTGAAGTTTACTCTAAGTCAATAGTCCGCCTGAAAAAACTGCAATGAAAAGCACGGCTGTCATCCGGAACAGCCGTGCTTCCGCCCTGAATATTGTCTACATACGGGTTATCCCGTCGCTTCAGTTACCGGTTTCAATCGGTACAAAATCCAGATCGGACAGGAATGTCATTGCCAGCCGGATCTGTTCATCCGTCAGGGCGCCGTCAGACGCCGCGCCGGGATACAGATTGAGGCCGACCTCGTACCCCTTGTACAGAGTGACAAAACAGGCGAAATCATCCTGGGGATCCCGGGAACGAAGGATCAGGACCTTGGTCCCGTAGTCTGTTTCCATAATACTGATATTTTCACTGACGGAAGGATCATCTCCCACCAGCGCGGCGATCATCTCTTCCTCGTCCAGATCGTTCAGGCGCGCCACGTCGGCATAGTCTTCCCGGAAGAAAATACCCAGCACGAAAGAAGGCTTCCCGGGATCATCCGGGCTGAAATAGACCCTCATATTCGGATCGTCGACCTCGATGCTGGCCCGCTGATAGCCTTCCGGGGTGATTCCGCGGATATTGAATGTGCCGTTCACCGTCACGACAGTATAATCTTCTTTCAGCGTTTCCGCAGCCGCCAGGCCGCAGCCCAGCGCCAAAGCCATGCACAACAGAACAGACAGCAGTTTTTTCATTTTCCAAGTCCTCCTTGCTTTGATTGATTGTCGTTCAGTTACCGGAACCGACGCCCATGGTGATGACGTACTGGCGCATCACCCAGCCTGTTACTCCGGTATCGACCCGGCGAACCTGGAGCCAGTTCCGGGTTTCAGCAATGACGGTCAGCTGCGTGTTGGCGTACAGGTTATCCGCATGACCGAATTCCGTGCTGGGCACGTAGCGCAGGTTGACCCATCCTGTGGCGCGGACCGGCTTGGCCAGGACGGTGTAAGGTTCCACGACACGGTAGGTGCTGAACTCATTCTCCATGGCGGTGATGATACTCTGGTCGCCGGGATTCACAGGCGTAGGCGCCGGAGTCGGAGTATAGCCGCCTCCGCCCGGATAGGTATCCACCAGGTACTGGGTCATGACATAGGCGCTCTGCCCGTTGTAGCGGATATTGGCCCAGGTATAGTTGCTGGTATAAGCTTCCACGGTGACGGCGGTGCCGACCGGAATCTTGCCCAACAGCGCGGAATTGACATCCGGCCAGGCGCGGACATTCAGCGGTTTGCCGTTACGGCAATAAACGTATTTCACCGTACCGCTTGCCACAGAGGCCGGTATCAGCGCAACCATCAGGATTGCCAGGACCAGCAGAAATGGAACGACTCGTTTTTTCATTGCAAATACCTCCCTGTCATTTGGGGTTTCATCTGAATTAACGATAGAAGCGGCAATTTGATTCCCGATTTTTGTTTCGCCCCGCGGAAAGAGGATTCCTGCATGAAAAGGAATGCTTTTCAAAATCAGGTTTTCCGTGTATGATGATCTGCAAAGGACAGAACGATACAGGCAGAACGAGGAGGATATGAAAATGTCGAAAGAACGATTCCCGTCCGGTGATTCGATCATGCTGAACCGCCGGTATCTGGATCATCTGCTGGTTGAAAGCCGGATTGTCGGCGCTGTGCATCCCACGACGGACTGCGAACTGTTCGGCTGCCGGTTTGAAACGCCGGTCACGACCGGCGCGCTGAGCCATCTGAAAGCCGGAATGGACGTGTTTGCCACAGGGGCGAAAGAAGCCGGAGCTGCCTGTTTTATCGGAATGGGCAGCTGCGATGAACTGGAAAGAGTCCTTCAGACCGGCGCGAAGGTTATTAAAATCATTAAACCTTACGCCGACCGGGATGAAATCTTCCGGCGGATCGCCTGCGCGGAACAGCACGGCGCGATCGCCGTCGGAATGGATGTGGAACATTCGGTCAACATTCAGGACGACGCGGATTCCGTCGTTGTCGGAATCCGGATGAAACTGCCGACGTTCTCCGAACTGAAGGAATATGTTCAGGCTACGAAACTGCCGTTTGTGATCAAAGGCGGGCTGAGCGTCAGGGACGCGCAGACGTGCCTGGATCTCGGATGCCGGGGTATGATCCTGAGCCATCATAACGGACTGATGCGCTGGGCGGTGCCGCCGGCGATGATGCTGCCGGAGATCCGGAAAGCGGTCGGGGACCGGCTGACGCTGATCGCGGACGGCGGGATCGCGGACGGATTTGACGCTTTCAAAGCACTGGCGCTTGGCGCGGACGCGGTATCCGTCGGCAGGCCGCTGATGCAGCCGCTGGAGGAGGACGGCGCGGCGGGCGTCGCGGAAACGATCCGGATGTTTACCGGCGAACTGAAGGCAATGATGGTCCGGACCGGAACACCGGACCTCAGGCACATGGATCCGGAAGTGATTCATCCGGTTTCGTGGTGAAAAGCCGGGCGCCTGCCGGGCGGAACCGGATTGTTCTGAAACGGTTTGCTGAATTGACAAGCGGGGTCGTGTGATGTACAATTCCGCTGTCAAAAAAGGGCGCTGTGGAGAGCACGGCAGGAAAGGGAGGAAAGAGCGGATGAACAAGGGAAACCAGCTGTATGAGGGAAAGGCCAAGAAGGTATTTGAAACGGAAAATCCGGAATACCTGATCGTTTCCTACAAGGATGACGCGACCGCGTTCAACGGGCTGAAAAAGGGAACCATCGCCGGCAAAGGCGTAATCAATAACCAGATGAGCAACCGGCTGATGCAGCTGCTCGAAAAGAACGGCGTTCCGACCCATTTTGTGGAAGAACTGAACGAACGGGAAACCGTCGTAAAGCGCGTGAAGATCGTCCCCCTCGAAGTGATTATCCGCAATATTTCCGCCGGCTCCTTCGCCAAACATTACGGCGTCGAGGAAGGCATCGTATTCCCGGAACCGACCATTGAATTCTCCTATAAAAACGACGAACTGGGCGATCCGCTGCTGAACGCATATCACGCGCAGGCGCTGGGCCTGGTTACGAAGGAAGAGACCGAAACCATCAAGAAATACGCGTTCAAGGTCAACGAAGTGCTGAAAGCCTTCTGGAAAGAATGCGGCGTGACGCTGGTGGATTTCAAGATCGAGTTCGGCAGGCTTGCGGACGGTACCATTATCCTGGCCGATGAAATCAGCCCGGATACCTGCCGCCTGTGGGACAGCGAAACCGGCAAGAAACTGGACAAGGACCGCTTCCGCCGGGATCTGGGCGGCGTCGAGGACGCATACCAGGAGATTATGGGCCGGCTGACGGCGCATCTGTAATTAAGTTTTTTCACGCGGAAGGGTACAGGTTAAGACCAGCTGGTCATTTTCCATGGCGGCACGGATTGTGCCGCCATGTTTTTCTGCGATTGCGGCGGCGATGGACAGACCGATGCCGAAGCCGCCCTGCTTCTCCTTGCTGCGGGAGGGGTCGGCCCGGTAGAAGCGGTCAAACAGCCGGGAACACTGCTCCTCCGTCAGCGGCTGTTCCGCCGTGTTGGCAACGCGGAGCACCGCCGAACGGCCGTCCGCAAAAGCTTCGGCGCGGATGGTTCCGCCTTCCGGAGTATACTTGACCGCGTTGTCACAAAGGGTTGAAATCAGCCGCTGCAGGGAAGCACGGTCCCCGGTCACATGCAGATTCCGGCCTGCATCCACCTGCATTTCCTTCCCGCCGAACTCCGCCATTGCGGTAAACGGCTCAGCGGTTTCCTCCAGGAGCGCACTGAGGGAGAGGCTCTCCATGGCCATGACCGGGTGTTCCTCCTCCATCCGGGAAAGATACACCAGTTCATCCACCAGGCGCCGCAGGACGGCAGTCTGTTTTTGGGTGCTGTGGACCCAGGGATTATCCGGAGATTCCATATTCAGGAGTTCCATATTGGTCGAGATGACTGTCAGCGGCGTTTTCAGTTCGTGACTGGCGTTCGTGATAAACTGCTTCTGCTGTTCCATGTTCCGGATGGTTGGCTGAACGGCCCGGCGGCTGGAAAGGGATACGACCAGGAAAGCCAGCAGAATCCCGCCGAGGCAGGCCAGGCCGGAAATCAGGGCAAGGGTCCGGACGGAAGAAAGCCGGGTTTCACAATCCAGCACCGTCACTTTTGTCCCGCCGGCCCGGTCCGTGTCCACCCGGAAAAGATAATCGCCGATATAACCGGCGGTTTTTCCGGAATCCAGCGCCTGCTGAACCAGCGAACGGGCGGTATCCTCATCCATTTCCGCCATGTCGGTCAACACCGGCGTGCCGATGGCCCCGCACTTATCCGCGAAGGCGAAAAACCAGCTGGATTCGCTGATCATGTTTCGGGTATGCCTGTTCCGGTCGCCGAAACGGTTTTTCTGCCCGTCCGGAAGGCCGGGACCGCCTTTCCGCGCATCCGCGGGATTTTTGTTTTCATCGTTCATCCCGTCCGGGTCCGGCGGATCTGCGCTTTCGGCCAGTAAGGACAGCGTACCGGCCAGCTCGGACCGCACGCTGAGCAGGTTTGCGATATTGACGATGGCGACTACCAGTACCATGGCGACGGTCAGCGTCAGCACGGTGATCCGGATAAACCGGCGCTGCAGTTTTCTGATCATTGCTTCTTCTCCAGTGAATAACCGGTGCCCCGGTGGACCCGGATTTCCGTATTTGATCCCAGATCGGCCAGCTTTTTGCGCAGCTGGGAAATATTGACCCAGACTACGTTGATTTCCGCTTCCGATTCCCAGCCCCAGATCTTATCCATCAGCTGCTGGACCGAAAAGAGCAGGCGGGGGTTTTCCATGAACAATTCCATCAGCTGATAGAGCTTGCCGGTCAGCCGGACGGACCTGCCGCCGCATTTCAGTTCGCAGTTTCCCTTGTCCAGGGACAGGTCTTCCCAGCGAAGGATATCCGGCACATAGGTCTCCCGCCGGCGGAGCATTGCCCGGATCCGGGCCATCAGTTCCCCGGCATTGAACGGTTTCGGAAGGTAGTCGTCGGCGCCGGCGTCCAGTCCGGCAACCCGATCCTCCACCGCGTCCCGGGCAGTCAGCAGCATACAGGGCGTGGAGATGCCGGAGTCCCGGATCTTTTTCAGCGCCTGTACACCGTCCATTTTCGGCATCATCCAGTCCATGATGATGCCGTCGTAGTTTTCCGCCGCGGCATAATCCACGGCATCCTCGCCGTCATAAACGGCGTCCACCATGTAGCCGGAACGTTCCAGGAGTGTTTTCAGGGCAGCAGACAGATCACGGTCGTCTTCAGCGAACAGCAGTTTCACAGGCATTCACCTCCCGGTCGTGAGTGGGGGTCTGTGTTTGATTATACAGGGAGAAGTTAAAGCAAAACTAAAATCAGTCGTAACGTTCGTCAATGACGCGCTTGGTTTTCTTTTCGCTGCGGGGCAGGAGACCGTTCTCAACGACTTTCACCAGCGGCGTGAATCCGATGACGCTCTTGACTTTGGCCGCGATCCGGCTTGCCAGATCCTGGAAGTCGACCGAGCCGTTGGTTTCGACGTAGATCCGCATGGTGTCCTTGCCGTCCAGGTGGGAAATCCGGATCTGGTATTCGCTGGAAACTTCCGGGAAAGCCTGCAGGATTTCCTCGATCTGGCGGGGGAAAACGTTGACGCCTTTGATCTTCATCATATCGTCCGTGCGGCCCATGATGGTGTCCAGCCGCGGATGAGGGCTGCCGCAGGGGCATTCGCCGGGAATAATCCGGGACAGGTCGTGGGTCCGGTAACGGATCAGCGGCGCGCCCTCCTTGACGAGCGTCGTGATGACGATTTCACCGGGTGTGCCGTCGGGAACGGGCTTCAGCGTTACGGGATCGATGATTTCGATGTAGAGATAATCATCCCAGTAATGCATGCCGGTGTTGTATTTGCAGTTGATGCCGATACCCGGGCCGTATATTTCCGTCAGGCCGTAGATATCGTACAGTTCGATTCCCAGGGAAGAGGCGATCGTATCCCGCATCTTCTGGCTCCAGCGCTCGGAACCGATGACGCCCTTCTTCAGCCGGATCTTATCTTTCAGGCCGCGCTTTTCGATTTCTTCAGACAGCAGCAGGGCGTAGGATGAGGTGGAGCATAACACGGTGGAACCCATGTCCTGCATCATCTGCAGCTGCTTTTCCGTATTGCCGGGGCCCATGGGGATGACCATGGCGCCGAGATGTTCCGCGCCGTTCTGGAAACCGATGCCGGCAGTCCAGAGCCCGTAGCCGGGGGTTATCTGGATCCGGTCCATTTTGGTGATGCCGGCATATTCATAGCAGCGGGCGAACATGATGGCCCAGTCTTCCACATCCTTGGCGGTGTAGGGGATGATGACGGGGAGCCCAGTGGTTCCGGAGGAGGAATGGATCCGGACGATCTGTTCTTCCGGCGCGGTCATCAGGCCCAGCGGATAGGCTCCGCGCAGGTCGTCCTTTTCGGAAAAGGGCAGCGCCTCAAAGGATTCCGGGGAATCGACGCCGTTTACGCCCGCGGCTTTCAGTTTCCGGCCGTAGAAATTGTCGGCGGCGATCAGCGCGTGAATCTGATTGTTGACCAGTTCCAGCTGGGAATCGGAGATACGCATGGCAAGGTTCCTTCTTTCTGTATGATGGTTTGCTTTTATGCGCCGGCGTACGCCAGGGCGCGGAAATTCAGTTCGTGGAACTTTTCGGGAATCCGGGCACGGATGGCATCCTCCAGATCCTTCCGTTCCAGTCCCAGCGCGCCGCCGGAGACCGCCGCGCCGAGCAGGATCAGGTTCAGAACCTTCGGGGAACCGATCTTCCGCATGGCTTCTTCCGCGTCGAGGATCCGCAGGTCCGCCACATGGGCGGACAGGAAGTCCAGCATGTCGGAAGCCCGGTATTCCATCCCGGCCAGGGAGGCTGTGACCGGCATGACCGCACGGTCCGAAACGATCATCTGTCCGTCCGGCTTCAGGAAAGGCAGCATGCGAACAGCTTCCCCGGGTTCAAATCCGATAATCAGATCCGCCTCACCCCGGGCAATCATGGGGGAATACAATCCGTCTCCCATCCGGAGATGGCTGAAAACACTGCCGCCGCGCTGCGCCATACCGATCGTTTCCGCGGACAGCACCGGGATGCCCTTTGCCATGGCGGCGGCGGAAATCAGGCGGGAAGCCAGGACGGTTCCCTGACCGCCGACGCCGCACAGAATAATGTTCTTACGCATGACAGTCCCCCCTTCCGCCGGTGATCGCCCCGGCCGGACACAGCTGCGCGCACACGCCGCAACCCGTGCACTGGGCCGGATCCGCGGCCGCCTTCCCGCCGGCAAAGCTCAGGGCGGGACAGCCAATTTCCCGGATGCATTTTTTACAGCCGACGCACCGGGCAGGGTCCACCGTGACCCGGGACTGCGGCTTTGTCAGCGCGATGCAGGGAGAACGGAAAATAACCGCCTTGACGCCGGGAAGATCCGCCGTTTTGCGGACGGCTTCCACGGCGGCGGCGAGATCCAGGGGATCCACGGTGACGACCTCCGTCACACCGATGCCCCGGAGGATGCTTTCTATACTGACTTTATCAACGACATCGCCCATCATGGTCCGGCCGGTACCGGGATGCGGCTGGTGGCCGGTCATGGCGGTGGTGCTGTTGTCCAGGACGACCAGGGTAAACTCCGCCTGATTGTATACCGCGTTCACGACGCCCGGCAGCGCGGAGGCAAAAAAGGTGGAATCCCCGACAAAGGCGAAACAGCAGCGGTCCTGTTCCAGGTGGCGGATACCCTGGGCGATCCCCAGCCCGGCTCCCATGCACAGGCAGGTATCCACCATATCCAGCGGCATGGCGTTGCCCAGCGTATAACATCCGATATCCCCGCAGAAGATGGTTTTCCGGCCCTTCATGGCCTGCTTGACCGCATAGAACGACGCCCGGTGCGGGCATCCGGCGCACAGAACCGGCGGCCGGACCGGCAGCGGGGGCAATCCGGCGGAAGGCGTCTCCGGTAAAGGAACGGACAGAAATGCGGATACGGCCGCGTCAACGCTGTCGCGGGTATTTTCACCGGACAGCGGAATGTGGCCGGTCTGTTTTCCCAGAATCCGGACCGGGAGGTTGTGCTTTCCGCACAGGTAAACCAGTTCCCGTTCGATGACGGGATCCAGTTCCTCGACACAAAGCACTTCATCCAGGCCGGACAGGAACTCCCGCGCTTTCCGTTCCGGGAACGGGAAAGGGGTGGATACTTTCAGGGTACGGACTTTCCCCAGCTTCTCCCGGGATTCCATCACGCAGGTGTAGCTGAAACCGCCGGACGCGATGCCTTTCCGGCTGCCGGAGAAAGCGCCTTCCGCGGGTTCAATCCGGTTCCCGGGATAATCGGAGAGCACGTCGGAAAGCAGCGTGTTCCGCTCCTCGATTTTCCGGTGATTCGCGAAGGAAAGGCGGGGAAAGATCACCCAGCGGCTGCTATCCCGGACAAAGCCTTCCGGATCGTGAACTTCATACTCCTCCGGATCCTTCACCTGAACAACAGCGTACCCATGGGATACGCGGGTGGTGGGGCGGAGAAAAACAGGCGTCTGATACTGTTCGGAGAGGCGGAAAGCTTCCCGGATCATATCGTAGGCTTCCTGCGCGGAGGAAGGATCGAACACCGGGACTTTTGAAAAAGAAGCGAAACGGCGGGTGTCCTGTTCCGTCTGGGAAGAGATCGGGCCGGGATCGTCCGCCACCAGGACCACCAGGCCGCCTTTGACGCCGATGTACTCCAGGCACATCAGGGGATCGGAAGCCACGTTCAGCCCCATCTGTTTCATGGTAACCAGCGCACGGGCACCGGTATACGCGGCGCCGCCGGCGATCTCCATGGCGGTTTTCTCATTGACGGACCATTCCACATAGACCGAATCGCCGCGGTGTTTCGCGACCGTTTCGAGGACCTCCGTCGACGGCGTTCCGGGATAGCCGCAGACCAGCCTGACGCCGGCGGCCAGGGCACCCATCGCGATGGCTTCGTTGCCCATCAGGAATTCAGCATGCATGTCGGTCACTCCTCAGTTCTGCACTGACCAGAAGAATACCACAAAACAGCCGGATTGACCAGACGAAAGACGGAGAAAAACAACGCGGCCGCGGCTGAAGTTTTTATGGAAATGACGGGGAAAGTATGCTATACTGACCCCGTACATGAATGAAACATCCCGAATAGCAGCATTCAGAGGGCAGAGACGCGCTGCTTTTCCGGCATGAACCCGGAAGGCTGAAAAGCCAAGGAGGCAAACCATGCGGATGACGCTGCGGAAGACATCGACCGGGTTCCGGCGGGGGACGGCACTGTTTCTGCTGCTGGCTGTCCTGGCCGGAGCAATACCGGTTTACGCGGATACCGGCGGGGGATATAATATTGACGATATCACCGGGCAGACCCAGGAAACGCTGGCGGCCATGATGCTCAAAAAGCGTGAAAACCAGGATGAGGACCTGCGGGATATCACGATCCACCAGAACGGACAGATTTACGGCCGGGGCGTTTCAGACGAGCCGTCCGGCGCGGAACCGGATTATATCGGCGTGGTCGGATACGCGGCTGTAGGCAATAACAGCGGGGTGAGCCTCGAAACGGAAGGGATCGGCTTTCCGTGGACCGTTCCAGCCTATCTGTTGTATTCAAAAAGATGGTATTATACCAAGCCGATGCAGCACAAGACCGGCGTCCTGGTCGTCCGGCAGATGCTGAAAGAGGACGGCAAAGGCCGGTATACCGGGCGGCTGAAAATTATCCGGCTGGATTCGGGCGAGATATGCTGGATGGACGTGGAAAACTTTATTACTGTGCCTTACTGGTTCTATCCGCCTCGGCGCGCGGTGAAATACGGAAACACGGTCGCCGCGTATCACCGCAAGGGAAAACGCCTTCCGACGGATGAGGACGGGAATCCGGTGGAAGTGGCGGACGACACCGACGTCCTGATCCCGGGAAACGGCGTCTGGGACAGAAGACCGCCGGAGGGCAGCAAAATGATTCCCGGGATGATCTACGAGGAACAGGTCACTGAGAAGGACGGGAAGGAAATCAGGGAGGTCATCTCTACGGTACTGTTGTTTCCGGAAGAGGATCTGACCATGATATACTGAGAAGGATAACCAAACCGGACGGAGGAACTGAAACCCATGACGGCAGCAAAAAAGATCATAGGGATTGTACTGATTATCGTAGGCCTGTGCGCACTGGCGGCAGCAGCGTGCGCGGAGACCAAAACGGCAGCGCCGTACACCTACGAGATTCTGGACGAGGAAAACAAAATCGCCCAGATTGTGGACTATAATCCGCCGCGAACCGGGAACAGCGACGACGGGATTGAACTGACCATTCCCGCGGAACTGGACGGGTACCAGATCATCGGGATCGGCGACAACGCGTTTAAACTGCAGCGGAATCTGAAAAAGGTCGTCATTTCCGAAGGAATCACCTATATCGGCGTCCGCGCGTTTTCCAGCTGCGACGGAATTACCCGGCTGGTGCTGCCGGAGACGCTGACCAGTATCGGCAACCGCGCTTTTTCCAACTGCAAAGGACTGCTGACGGTGACGCTGCCCGCTTCGGTGACGTCGCTCGGTGAGAATCCGTTCGCGCTTTGCAATAACCTGATCGAAGTCATTTCGGAGGGAACGGTATATACTTCGGAAGACGGCATCCTGGTCAACCAGGAGGAGGGCCGGCTTGTCAGTTACCAGCATCCTTCCGACAACGGGAAGTACAATGTGCCGGAAGGGATCCGGATTATCGGCAAGAGCGCGTTTGCCGAATGCAAGGAACTGACTAACATCACCCTTCCGGATACACTCGAAGTGATCGAGGAAAGCGCTTTCAAAGGATGTACGGGAATCCAGGAAATGACGATTCCCGGATCGGTAACCCGGATCGGCAACCGCTGCTTCGCGGACTGTACATCCCTCGAGACAATTGCGATTCCGGACAATGTAACCGACGTGGACGGCAATCCGTTCATGGGATGCAAAAGCCTGACGGAAATCGTGGTCAGCGGTGAGCACCCGACGCTGCAGATGGTGGACGGCGTGCTGGTGGACGTGCCCCGGAAACGCCTGCTGTGCTATCCGTGCACCCGGAAGGAAGAGACTGAATACCAGGTGCCGGACTGGATTGAGGTTATCGGCGCCAGCGCGTTTGAGTTTACAGGCGCGCTGGATAAGATCATCCTGCCGGAGAGCGTGCGTGAAATTGAAGATTACGCTTTCAGCAACAGCCTTATTCAGGCGTTGGAAATGCCCGAACGAATGGAAAAAATCGGCATGTGGGCATTTGAAAACTGCAGCAACCTCATATCCATCCGGGTGCCGGACGGTATCACCGAGCTGAAGGCGATGACATTCGCGGGGTGCGGACGGCTGGAGAGCGCGGTGCTTCCGGAAGGATTGACAATCATCGGGGACGATGCTTTTTCGGACTGTACGATGCTTGCTTCCGTCAACCTTCCGGACGGACTGACAGAAATCGGTTCCACGGTGTTCAAGAGCTGTGAAACGCTGGAGACAGCCGCAATTCCGGAAACGGTTGAAACGATGGGAAACAAAGTATTTGACGGATGCGTCAACCTGAAGGAAGTGACGCTGCCGTCATCCCTGACAGTTTTGCCGGAGGGCACTTTTGAATTCTGCCGGGCACTGGAGGCAATCGTGCTGCCGGAAGACCTGAAGGCAATCGGCAATGACGCTTTCAACGGCTGCAACATCCTGAAGGAAATCCGGTTCCCGGAGAACGTCAGAAGCATCGGAAGCTCAGCCTTTAAGGGCTGCAGCGGCCTGACGGAACTGGAACTGCCCCAGAAGCTGCGCACCATCGGGGATTCCGCCTTCTTCGGCTGTACGGGGATTGACCAGGTCATCATTCCGGCAGGCGTCACTACGATCCGGAGCCACGCGTTTGAAGAATGCGAGAAACTGATGAACGCCGTGATTCCGGCCAGCGTGAACAAAATGGGCGTACGGGTGTTCTATCACTGCCCGCTGGATATGGTGGTCTGGGTGGAAAAGGACAGCTACGCGGAACAGTGGTGCGACAGCGAGGCGATTACGCCGACTTACTGGGACGGATCGTCGCCGATCACCTGATATTTTGAGGTCAGGAACAGGGCTGATTACGGAAACGAAAGGATACGACTGTGGAGAAAAAGAGAAACCTCAAACACGAGGTGCTGGAGGTGATTGAAGGCGGACTGCGGGGAAACCGCGGCGCGTGGATATTCAGCTGGGCGGCGTTTATCCTGATTTTGCTGAGCAATTCGTTCTATCTGGTGATGCAGCTGGAGACACCCGGTCCCCGGACGGAGACAACGTTCATCATTCTGGAAACCCTTACGGTACTGCTCCTGACAGCGGAAGTGATCCTCGGGTTCTGGACCGCGGACGTCCGGTATCCGGAGGATCCGCATCCCAGGCTCCGGCATCTCCGGCAGCCGATGACCATCATCGGGATCCTGGCGATCCTGCCGTTCTACCTGGGAGGGATCCTGTACGGTTCCCGGTTTGAGTCCATCCCGGAAAAAATCGGATTCCTGACGCTGCTGCATCTCGTGAAGGCCTGGGAAATCATGCGGAGCAGCCGAACAAAAAAGCCTTCAGAAACCTGAAGGCGAAATAAACAGGGAGTATCTTATTCGAGGGCCTGGGCCAGATCGGCGATCAGGTCCTCTTTGTTTTCCAGGCCGACGCTGAGGCGGACCAGGTCCGGGGAGACGCCGGCGGCGTACAGCTCTTCGTCGTTCATCTGGCGGTGGGTGGCGGAGGCCGGATGCAGGCAGCAGGTCCGGGCGTCAGCCACATGCGTCTCGATGGCCGCGATTTTCAGCCGTTTCATGAAGGCTTCCGCCGCCTTGCGGCCGCCCTTCACGCCGAAGGAAACGACGCCGCAGGAACCGTTCGGCAGGTATTTCAGCGCCCGTTCATGGTAGGGATCGCCCGGCAGGCCGCAGTAGCGGACCCAGGCGATTTTTTCATGGGCGGCGAGGAATTCCGCCACCGCCTGGCCGTTTTCGCAGTGGCGCTGCATCCGGATATGGAGGCTTTCCAGCCCCAGGTTCAGCAGGTAGGCGCTCTGGGGGCTCTGGATCGCGCCGAAATCGCGCATCAGCTGGCTGGTGGCCTTGGTGATGAAGGCGCCGGCCAGGCCGAACTTCTCAGCGTACACGATGCCGTGGTAACTTTCATCCGGCGTGGTGAGGCCGGGGAATTTCTCCGGATCAGCCAGCCAGTCAAATTTCCCGCTGTCCACGATGCAGCCGCCCACGGCGCTCCCATGGCCGTCCATATATTTGGTGGTGGAGTGGGTGACGATATCGGCGCCCCATTCGATGGGACGGCAGTTGACGGGCGTGGCGAACGTGTTGTCCACAATCAGCGGAACGCCGTGCTTATGCGCGACCTTGGCGAATTTTTCGATGTCGAGAATGTCGAGAGACGGGTTCGCGATCGTCTCGCCGAACACGGCTTTCGTGTTGTCGCGGAAC
>JAEEGL013313151.1_pt1 | contig 19814 bp, 18 predicted proteins | sample 9134231 | NCBI WGS metagenome assembly JAEEGL01 (sample SAMN16246548, study PRJNA631951) | gut metagenome | biome: gut microbiome; feature: rumen; material: fiber-attached | host: Bos | place: Iran: Karaj | collected 2018-10 | reverse complement strand
TATCTTTTTTTTCGCTAGTATTTTTTTTATCTCCATGCCATTCCGGCAGTATATGGGATACATGTATGGGCCGACGGGCCGCATGTCAGGCAGGACATTCACCCCTTGCAGCATTTTGGCGAGGCATGCATAGTTTTCCTCGCGTCTAGTTCTGACGTTTTCATAATCCACGGCCCGGAGCAGATTGTGGGTGAGCCGAGACATCAAACGGAGCTCCAATGTCCTGAAGCTGTGATCATTAGCTTTGAAATCGGTATAGAAATCACTTGCGGAAACGCCTTCGTACCGTCCCAGCAAGTGGCGCATCCTGTCCATGGATTCGTCCATGGGAATCGTTTCCGATAACCTGGCGTCGGTCGCGACATATCCGCCGTCAGGAACGCCGAAGAATTTCCGGCAGGAGTAAATCGTGTCAACGCCTTGGACCGGCTTTTGGAAGAAGGCCTGGACATTGTCCAGAATGATATTCTTGTATGTTGATTTCAATTCATTTATCTTCGCTTCATCAAGCCGTCCGAAATAATTCACAACATACAAATATTCGCCGTTTTTCAAGCCGCGGTCAAAGCATGGAGTGAAATCTTCACAGATTGGATAGAATTCATAAGCATATCCCTCGCGTTCGCATAAAGACGAGACAGAATCACAAAGATAATACGGGATAAATAACTTTTGGATTTTTCGCGCCTTTAACAAATAAAGTAAGCCATTTCGGGCATTGTTCACAGGAATTGCGTCTGGATAATATTCCTTGCCAGAGAATTCCTCTAATTCAAGATAACCGCCTATTTCTTTCATTGCCAGTAATTTATGCGAGCTCAATTTGAATCCATTCTTCTGAATGATCCATCATGTGTAGCATCTGATCTAAACTGTCGAATGACATCACGAAACACCCAAGCGCGGTATTCGCACCAGTAAAAGCTTTCACATTGTCACCAGGCTTGATAATGATATGATCTTCTAAAATGTGCTTTTTGCCTTCTTCGGTAATTTTTATTTCCTTAAGTATACCGTCTCTCATGCTATGGACTGCATAATACGAGAAGTATCCAGTTGGACTATGACCAAGAGACTGAATATCAATGTCTTCTCCCAGGGCTGCCTTCACAGAGAGTTCCACTAGGTTGACTCCTGTGGCATGTTGAATCACCTGTGGAATGTAGTTCCCGCCATCCCGCGGGGCAATTTCCATCAAATATACATTGTAATCATGGTCAATGCGGATATCAAAGTTATATGTGCATGTTTTCATGCCCAATAGAGATATAAGTCTTTGGATTTCTGCATGGACCTTATCGTGCACATGTTCAGGCATGTTATAGGGGAAACTAGCTGCCATTGGGACAAATGGATTTACGCAATTTGCATTAAAATGGTCATTGGCAAAATATCGGAACACCAGTTTCCCTTCAATTGAAAGGCCGTCACCAGCAATTTGATATCCATATTTTTCGACAAATTCTTCAATAATGATTTGTTTTTTCCTTGAAAAGGACATGGCATTTTCAAGCTTTTCAATCAAATGACGATCATTGGGCTCTATTTGGCTAATACCTTTGCTTCCAGAGGAATCTACCGGTTTAACAATGACTGGAAATTTGAATATGCCTTCATTCAAATCTTTTACAGCCTTGTCCATACCTGTGTAACTTAATGCTTTGGGAGTACAGAATCCATGCGTTGAGAGAAACTTTCTGAACTTGTCCTTGTTGCAGAGAATATCAACGGAAGCATAGGGATTCGTAGGGAGTCCGAGCTTTTCGGCAACATAAGCAGCTGTTGGAGCTGCTGGATCAGAGGCATATGCAAGCACGCCGTCAACAGCTTCCTTACGCGCCACATCCAGCACTGCTTCCATGTCAGTTGTGCTCTTTAGATAAAAACGATCTGCATGGAATTGGCCAGGGTTGTCTGGTAAATAATCACATAGAATTGTGCGCAAGCCCATTCGATGTGCTGTTTCGATGGCTACGATCTGCTGTGCCGAGCCGCCGAGAAGAAGAAGTGTCTTCATGATGTTATATTGTCAATGATTCTTGAGGTCTTTGTGAACTTTATCGCATTTGAAGCGAAAAGGTATGGTGGACAAGAAAGGATAATATATCCTAGAGGTAGCTTTTTGTTATCTATTGGGGACTAATTTTTCATAGATGTCCATCAATTTCTTATAAACGGATTCCGCGGAAAAACGTGCGGTAGCGGATTCATAGCCTTTGAGAGCTAGCCGCTTACAGATAGATTCGTCATTGTATAGATATGCAATGGAAGAAGTCAAGGCGTCTAGCTTGTTGAAGGGGAAGAGCCGTCCGTCAACATCATGGGTGATAATGGATGAGGCGGCTCCAAGATCAGTTGCGATAACGGGGCGTTCAAGCATCATAGCTGTGACGATAACATTCGGAAAACCTTCGTAACAACGTGATGGAACAACGACCATTCGAGCATTCAAAAAAGCTTGACGGAGTGCTTCTCCTCGCAAAAAACCAAGCCATTGGATATTGTTAGGAGCCTTTTGCGGAAGATCCGGATACTCATCATATGAGCCCACGACGGTAAACGGAATATTTGGAAGGCTTTCCGCGGCTTTGATAAAATCAAAGATGCCTTTTTCGGCGGAAATACGTCCAATGTATGTCACAGCGTTGCCGCTTTGCCATTGTTCCGGCGGCGGTTCCATTTTTGGGGCGATGCCCGGAAGGATGGCGAGCTTGCTTTCTGGCATGCCCTGCTGGATGAATTTTTGCCGCTGGAATTCTGTCTGGACGATGAACGTGTCGACATGGTTGAGAATCCGACCTGTCATGCGCGCCGCGATGTTGCGGATCGTGTAACCGAGGCTCTTCACACGGGATTCAAGGCAGTTCTTCTGGAAGCAGTTCCATTCATGTCCGCCAAGACATTGTTCGCAGATTTCACCGTTGGTGTCGTAACATAAACCGTTGGGGCAGAAGAGGCGGTAGTTCGGGCAGCGCATGACGACGGGGACGCCCATCTTCTTGATGGCTGGGATTATGGAAGGGGAGAAGAGGGGATACAGATTTTGGATCTGCACAATGTCCGGCTTGAATTCGGCGATTTTCTGTCGGACGGCGTGGACGGCACAAGGGTTGTGGATGCCTGTGAAAAAGCTTTTGATTTTTCCTGAAAGCGAGTCTGAAATCTCTGCTGAAGAACGCTTAAGCAACTCAACCGTGTGGGCATGGTCGGCCAGCAGACGTGTCAGGTTGATGACGGATTGCTCTTCGCCGCTCATCTTGGCGTATTCGTTATGGATGAACAGGATTTTCATGCAGATTATTATTTAAAAGCAAAATAATTTGAAACTCAAGCTATGACAAGTATAATTTGACAAGATAACAAAGAATTATACGAGATATGGGGTTAGTTGTTTTCGAATTTTTTGCCGCTTATACCGCAAATCCCATGAAATAATCCTAAATACATGCAATATATTTTTCTTAAATTACCCTCGAAAAGAAAAACAAAAGCATATTTGGGGGAATTTATAAATAGTAATTGGAAAAACAGAGCCCACTTGGACTTTTTTGAGCAGTACTTATTACATATCAATAATTTATTTCGATATATATAATAAAGAGCTAAACCAGAATCTTGTTGTTTCCCTTTTTCTACCGGAATATGACAATGTGCTGCAATGGCTTTCTTGATTGCAACAAGTTTATATCCAGCATTTGTTGTACGGTGAAAGAAATCATTTTCATCACTGTACATAAATAATGATTCATCTTGTAGTCCAATTTCCCGATATACTTCTTGCTTTACGATACACATGCCTCCCGGAAGGCACATGGAATCGACTTCATCTGGTAATTGGTCATTTATTTTTTGCCCTCCATACATTCCCTGAAGGCAAAGAGTAGGGGTTAATTGTTCTCCATACGTGGCTATTGTCATCCCATCTTTTTGTAGTAAAATTGGTGATACAGCACCTAAAGATGGTTCAGAATTTAGTTTGTCATACAATAATATTATATCACTAGCCGTTATATGTATGTCATTTGCTATTAACATAATGCTGTCATATTTATTTGTTTCCAGAATATATTTTATTCCAGCATTATAAGCGGCTGTTGTTCCTCCGTTTGTAGATCGTTCTATTAATATACTATTGGGAAAATAACTACGTAATTTTTCTTTATATTCAACAGATGATGCATTATCAACAATGATATGACAGTCAATCGCAGAACTATAAAGTTGATAAAATGATCGCCATTGTTCTAGCGAGTGCCAATCATTGCGTGTTATTGTTACTGATGCAAGCATATTATATTCTGTCAAGGAACGGAATTGGAAGTTGCTCGTAAAAGTCTTTTTCTGCTTTATCCAACGGTAAGCACATTTGAAGTTCGAATCGCCGAGTTTCAATGTTTGTAAAAGCAGATGTTACAATTTTTTCCAAATCTGAATCCATTTCACAATTCAACCATATTTCTTCTAGATTTTCATGAAGAAAAAAGTATTTTAATAATCCTTCAATTTCATGGGCTTCCTTCGAAATCAATTCAAAGACATAACCAGTTTTATTTTTTGTCCCTCCACAAAGATATGATTGATTGGGAGTAATGTATGTAATTGATTGGTCGGAAGGTGGTAATGTTGTAAAATAGCTGCTTCCATCTAAAGAACGAATAATATACCCATGAGATTGTTTTGCTAATTGAATAGCATCGTCCTGACTCATTATATGAATATTAGGAATTCTTGTTTCAATTTCTTGTGTGTGTTTGAGATTTTCGTTTATAGCCTTAATGTTTCGTATAATGATCACTTCATATTTGTCGTTTCTCTGCCATCCGAATTGCTCATAATATCCGCGAAGGGAAGTCCATAAATAACCAGCTTTGAATTGTTGCATGCTATAGTGTTTGCATACAAAATCCAAGAGTTGATTAGAATATCCATGATGTCGGAATGAAGGGGGAGTAAATACCGAACCAATTTCAAAACCCTTAACAATTTTGTTTCCTTTTCTAATATATAAAGGTTTGGTAGCGGCAAAACTAAGGCATTGACCAGAATCAAATAAGCCAAACAAAGCATCCATATTGGAAGGCGAATAGAGTCCAGGAAAGCGTTTTTCCATAGGCATTGCTCTTCCTCTAGAAAAAATGAACTCATTATTCAATTGAACAAGGATATCTTTGAGTTCTTGTTCATTTGGATTGCGAATATCCATATTTTCCTGAATGCAATGAGAAACAATATAGAAATATTATGACAAACACATCGTACAAGGACAAGGCAGTGCTATAAAATGGTCATAAAACTCTTGAACACCAGGCAAAATAGGTTCTTTCCCGAAGATAGAGTAAAAGTTATTAGGCACATGAACACCGGAGGCCCAATAACCGAGTTGTCTAAATTGATCAATCGCCTCTATTTTATTCTTAACTAATAAACCGAATACCCAATAATTAGGTATCGTGCCATTGATTATCTTTAATGGAGTTCCTTTTTGGGTTTCAGAAAGATAATTTAGCCAAAAATCAGCATTTGTTTTGCGTGTGTTTAGGAGTTGATTCAAGAGTGGTATTTGTTTTTGACCAATTAGAGAATTAATTTCATTTAGTTTACAAGCAAAACCAGTGACTGATATATCACACTCTTTTCGTGCTTCTTTGCGTTCGTCACGATAAAGGGATCTATCTATACCCAAATCTCGTTTTAGTTTTGCCAGTTCCACTAATCGATTATCAGAAAGCCAGATTGCTCCTCCTTCAATTGTATTGGGAAGACGGACAGCATCAAAGGAAAATACGGCCGCATCACAAGTCGTACCGGCCTTTTTCCCTTGATCTATTCCACCAATTCCATCAAGACAGTCTTCAAGAACAGGAATCCCATAATGTCTGCCAATGGAATATATATCACTCGAATAGCCAACATAACCAAGATGATGATAATTAATTATCAACTTGGTTCTTGAGGTGATTTTTTTGCTTAGGCTTTCTGGTGACATTGTACCTGTCATTGGATCAATATCAACCCAGACAACTTTTACGCCCAAACGTGCAAGTGGCTGAGAAGAACGCAGGCAACAAAGAGGAGAGAGTGCCACTTCATCATTAGCCTTCAATCCAAAAATATTTAAAATGAGACTCAATGCGGAATCGTAAGAACTTACTACTAAAGCATTTTGAGTTTCCAACCACTGGTTAAGCTGTTGTTCAAAGGCATTGCCTTCTTTGCCAAACGCCAATTGACCAGAGTACAAGGTTGTACTTATTTCATTCTGAATATTTTCTGGAACGAATGGTTGAAAAAGTGGTATCATTATATTACCATCCTTTCTTTATTGCATCAACAATTTTTTCTCGTTCTTCATCACCGACCCACCATCCGCATGGAAGGTGAACAAATCTAGAATAGAAATAATCGAGATTTGCCAATTCCCTTTTGGCATTAGCGAAAATCTCATGGCGATCATTTCTTAAATGCAATGGTGAAGCTACTACCCCTCTATCAGCCAACGCGGCAATGAAATTATCCCGTTGTTCCACAAGACAGGTATATAACCAGTAAGATGGCTCGGTCTTAGGATAATATGGAACTGTAGTTACTCCTGGAACATTGCATAATTGTTTGTCAAAGAATTTTCCATTTTGCTTATGAATGGAAATTATATCATTCAAATGATTCATCTGCACTATGCCAATGGTAGCATTGACATTATTCATGGCATATTTGAAACCTACTTCTTTGATATTGTTATTCAATCGACTACTTTTTTTATCCAAACCAAACCATCTAAGACGTCTTGCACGTTCAAAATCTGCTTCATTTTTGACTGCTAAAATTCCACCATCTACAGTTGTCATATGTTTGATGGCTTGAAGAGAAAATGCGGTATATGGGGAATTATTCCCGATATATTTCCCATCGAATTTGCTTCCCAGTGCATGTGCCGCATCTTCAATTATAGGAATACCTGTTTCTGCAGATAATTTATTGAAGGCTTCCATATCACAAACCATTCCAGCATAATGCACAAGCATAATGGCTTTTGTTTTCTCCGTTATCTGTTTCCTAACATCTTCTGGTGAAAGAAGGCCTGTTCTGGAATCGACATCTCCCCAAATGACTTTAGCTCCAGTCATGGCAATGGCGGTATTGGTCGGTTCTGCAGTCATTGCTGTACTAATAACTTCATCCCCAGGTTTTACCCCTGCCAAGAGCAAAGCAATATGAAGCCCATCCGTTCCGGAGTGCAAGGCTAACATATATGGATTTTCAAAATAATCTCGAATTTTATTCTCAAAAGAATATACAGCTTCCCCTTCAGCGATATAACCACTATAGAGAATTTGTTGCAGAGCTGGCATGAGCTCTTCGGGAGGAGCCATGAAAGGTTTTACAAGTGGTATCATCAGTTAATCTCCTGAAGTGCAGTTTTAATGTAGTCCAATTTGAGGAGCAAATCTTTCATTTCGTTAACATCAAGTCTCTTGGTGTTATTTGATGTGTATGCTTCCATTTGAAAACTATATCCAAAATTAGAAACATATTTGGTATAATTCAAATCACGGAAATCAGCCGGAATTCGATAAAAATCATTAAGATCTTCAGCCTTGGACATTTCTTCACTACTGCATAATGATTCATGCATTTTTTCTCCATGACGAGCGCCTATAATGTTGATTGGATTGTCTGCATGGAACAATTCCTTTATAGCCTGAGCCAAAGTCATTATAGTTGCTGCGGGTGCTTTTTGCACGAACAAGTCTCCAGGCTGGGCATTTTCAAACGCGAATAAGACAAGTTTAACAGCTTCATCAAGAGACATCATGAAGCGAGTCATATCTGGGTTGGTAATTGTTAATGGCAGGCCATTTTTTATCTGTTCAATGAATAATGGTATAATCGAGCCTCTTGAGCACATGACATTACCATAACGAGTTGCACATATTGTGCATCCATTTTGCTTGACACGAAAATCGCGTGATTTGGCAATGGCAAGCTTTTCCATCAATGCTTTTGTCATTCCCATGACATTGATCGGATATACGGCTTTATCCGTACTTAGAACAACAACTTTTTTAACATTATTAACGACAGCGGCTTCTAAGACATTCTCCGACCCTAGAATATTCGTCTGAATTGCCTGCATGGGATAAAATTCACATGAAGGCACTTGCTTTAAAGCGGCTGCTTGAAAAACATAATCTACGCCTTGCATGGCATTGTTAATGCTCTTAAAATCTCTTGTGTCACCAATAATAAAATTGAGTTTGTCATTCTTATATTGGATACGCATGTCTTCTTGCTTTTTTTCATCTCTGGAAAAAATGCGTATTTCTTTAAAATTTGTTTTTAGGAGGTGCTTTAAAACAGTTCCACCAAAGGAACCTGTGCCCCCAGTGATTAACAAGGTTTTATTTGTGAAGTCTAGCATAATAATGCCGTTTAGTTAATTATGGGTTACAAACTTAAAATGAACTTAACGCTCGACGTGATACAGCGACAAAATATATTCACCAATAAAGGTATTAGCAAGTTTATGTGTCCAAATAAGGCTTGATGGAGCGTGATGGCTCTCGACTAGGCAAGCTAATGAACATGTTTTTAAGTTTTTTACAGAAGAGCAAGAATATCGTTATAAGAGCGAACAACGATAAATGAAGTACGTTTACGGTATTTGAACATTTATGGAACTATGTTTCGGAGATGATAGAACAATAGTTGCTTTAGGCTTTGTAATCTGATGTAACGAATTTCATCTTGCCTTTTTGGAGGGGGATTTCCGTGACGCGTTCCAACGTGACGGCGACTTCCCCGTGGACGGCTTCTTCTAAGGCGGAACGGACATGTTCAAGTGTCTCGTGCAGATTGGGATAAGCGTCATTTGGAATGACCCGAATGACGATGGAAGCATCCGCAAACTGATGGACTTGGAACTGCTTGACTGCTTCCGGTGTGCTATCGAATAATGTCGTGAGGAATTCGCCGTTGAGACGTGTCTTCGACGGGAGCGTGAACGTTTCGGAAACGCGGCCTTTCACTTTGTCCATCAGGGGGAGGTTGCAGCCGCATGTGCAGCGTTTGTTGAGCCGTCTGCCGCGGTCGCCGTTCAAGTAGCGGATGAGCGGGAAGGCGAAATTCTGCAGATCGGTAATCGCGATGTTGCCGTATTCGCCGTTAGGGACGGGGCGGTTGTCATCGTCCAGAAATTCGAAACGCCTTGTATCATAGAACATGTGCAGTCCGTTTCTGGCGGGGCATTCCGCGGCGAGCCAGTAGATTTCGCAGCAGCCGTATTGGTCATAAACCGGTGCATGGAAGGCTGTTTCGATTTTCTTCTGCTGGACGGGCGTGATGGGGGCGGAGGTCACCCAGATGACTTTTGGCGGCGGCAGCTGAATGCCGTGCTGCAGGACGTATTCCGCAAGATTGTCCATGGCGCCGACATAGCCGTGTAGGACTTCCGGACGGACGCGGATGAATTCGTCCAGGAAAACGCGCATGTCCTTCTCCGTGAAGCTCGTGGCGTCGAGGAGGATCTGCTTGGTGGGGAACCATTGGAGGAAATGCATGATGCGTGCTTTCATGGACGTGTGGACATCACGATAGACGTCCGCGCAGTCAGCGGCTGGTGAGATGTTCCACCAACCGAGCATTCGCCAGCCATTCGCTGCTCGAATTTCCTTCTTGGGATGATAGACTTTTGCTGGAGTTCCAGAGGAACCGCCTGTTGTGGAAAGCTTAACATCTTTCAATGACACTTCATCCGAAAGAAGTTCATCGAAATTGTCCATGAGATCTTTGCGAGTGAGGACGGGTAAACTGCTGAAATCTTCCTGAGTTTTGATGTCCTGTGGCGTGCAGCTTGCTTCCGTAAAACGGCGGCGGTAGTAGGGAACATGGTCGAAAGCATATTGGAGCAGGGCTTGTGTGCGGCGCCAGTTGAGGGCTTCGATTTCGTCAGGTGGTAGAAACTGTTCTTTTTGCAGTTGCTCGAAGTAACGTCTCGAACCAGGCTTGACGAGTTCGTATCTTAGAAAGAACAATTTTTCCTTGAATTTGGAAAAGAATGACATATGAAATATCAATGATGTGAAGACAAATGGCAGATGGCCTGCTGACAGGCGTTGTAGATGGCGATTGCAGCCTGTCGTGGTGTGAAGGAGGAGATGATGGTTCGAGATGCGTCTCCCATGGCTGGCAGATCCGCTTTATGGGTAACGATGCGTTTTAGTACTTCCGCTGTATCCTGTGTATTATATGGATCAAATATCCAGCCATTTTCGGGATGGATGAGTTCTGGGTGACAACCATTGTAGATGGATGTCGCGACTGGAAGTCCGCAGGACATGGCCTCTGGCACGACGAGGCTCCAGTTGTCCTGAAGAGTAGGAATAATGAAACAGTTGGCGGATTTATAGAAAATGGCGATGGAATCGTAGTCGATGGCTCCTGCGAATACAACGCCATGGGTGCGGTGTTGCTTGCAGAAATCTTCAAGAGTTTGGCGTTCCGGACCGTCTCCTACGAGCAGTAGAACTGCATCTGGCTTTGCAACATCCCATGCTTCAAGAAGTTGTCGTAGACCTTTACGTTCGATAAGACGACCTACGTAGAGAAATATCAATTTATTTTCAAGACCATATTTCACACGTAATTCGCTAATGGCGGTCGGTGGGATGGCTTTGCAAGCTTGGGCCAGTTGTTCGGAATCGGCGGCCATCTGGCCTGTGGAAATCTGCGATTCAGGATAGCCAAGAGTCATAGTGTATTCCTTGCAGAGGCTTCCGTTGCAACAAATATGGTCTATCCAGCGGGATACGAATTGACGATACCATGTGCGGAAGAATTGTGCATGTGCTTCCGTGATTTTAGTCGGTTCGTAACACATCATATGTGGAATGTGGTTTCGGACGCGGAGGAGCAGCGACGCATATGTCCATTGAAAGAAACCATCGGAGACAGTGACATCTGGCTTGGTTTCGCGTGCGGTTTTCAAAAGATTCGGCTGGTATGGAATACGGATGCTCCTGTGGATGACATTATCGATTGGAGCATTGTTTTTGCCGGTTAGTCGAACTTCTCCTGTGAGACCGATAGCCCTGTTACCAAGTATAAGGTTTATTTTATTCTGACAACGTTCGGGGACGATTTCCTTATTGTAGATGAGAGTCAGATGGTTGTCGCACAGTTTATCGAGTTCCGCAAAGACTGGAACTCGATAATCTAGAAACGAGCGTGTTACCCAGGTGATGTTCATGACACACAATGATGGCTGTTACGGGAAGTCGATTTTATTGGCCAAAAAAGTCGTTACTTCCAGTTGCCCTTTTGGATTAAGGTGGAGAGGGTCTATAAAAAGTTCATGACGCGATTCGAAGGGGGAGTTTGCGTCGATGAACGTGACATTCGAATAATGTGAAACAGTTTCTTTTATATAATCAAGAGCTTCAGCGGATTTTTCTGGTTCGGCATTGTTCAGAATATCTACATTGGGAAGGTATAAAAGGATGAGGCGTATGTCTTGTGCTTTCAGAAAATCGAGTGTTTCTTCGAAGACGGCTTGCGTATCAGGCTTGAGCTGAACTTTCCAAAAGCTTCCTTTTGTGATTTGTCGTTTGAGATGCTCGATATTCAATTGTTTGACAGAGCGGTTCTTCCAGTCATGGCGGTAGCCGCGGATAACGGCCCCGATACGCGTATCGTCGTAACGTGCAAGCGGGACAAGCATTTTCAGATAATAATCTTTCGCTGTGGCGTTGGAGCGGACATATTTCGCGACGGTAGGCGATTCATTGATAAACGGATAGAAGAGCGCGTGCGAATTAACGGCAAGACCATCGGAGAAGGAACGTGGCCCTATATCATATAGGATGGCCTTCGGCTTGTGTCCTGTTGATTCGATGTAGTGACGAATCATGACGAGACGATCTGGAATGGAAGTCCCGTTCATGCAGTATTTTGCAACGGAATGGCCTGTCTGTTTCTCCAGCAGATCGCGGTCGATGGCCATTTCAGACATGGAATGGCCGATGATCAAGATGTCCGCAGGCCAAAGGCAATAGTACTGCTTCAAACCATGATTGAACAGCTTGAGGCAGAGGATGTTGACAATGACGAAGATCAACAGCCCGACAAGACATTTTTTGATGAGTGATATTTTTGTGGCGGTGGACACGGTAGTTTTAGAACTGGAGGTAGATGAAAGAGTTGGAAGATGCGGCCAACAAGGCGATCAGACAGGCGATGAGAGCATATCCTGGAATACGGATGAAGTCTGGACAGCGTTCTCCGGTGAAGCCGCGATAGGCAGCGAAATCCACACTGAACAGAATGATAATGGCAATGATGTTGAGGGCGAATATGACTTGTGCGACACCGAATGTCGGCCTGCCTGGATGTGTAAAGATGCGGGAGATGATTTGGATGGCGCGTTTGAATGTCGGTGCCCTGAAGAAAATCCATGCCGTGTTGACGATGATGAAGGTTACTGCGCAACGTAGGATATTGATAATCCGTGATTTGGATTCGTTCTTCTTGCCGAAGATCAAGACATGGATGAGATTGAAGATTCCGTGGATCGCGCCCCAGAGGATGAACGTCCAGTTGGCACCATGCCAAAGGCCGCTTAGGAGGAAGACGACGATTTGGTTGCGGATCCATTTCGGTTTGGAGACGCGATTGCCGCCAAGCGGGATGTAGAGATAGTCACGGAACCAAGAGGTCAGGGAGATATGCCACCGTTTCCAGAAGTCTGGTATCGAGGTCGCGAAGTATGGGAAATTGAAGTTGTTACGAAGGTCGATACCGAAGAATTTCGCGGACCCTCGGGCGATATCGGAATAGCCGGAGAAGTCGGCATAGATTTGGATGGAGAAGAAGACGGAGGCGACCATGAGCGTGCCGCCTGTTGCGGTTTTAGGGGAGGCATAGGCACGGGTAATGTAGGAGGCAAGTCGATCTGCAACAACCATTTTTTGAAAGAGCCCCCAGATAATGAGCTGTATTCCTTCTGAAATCTGCTGTACGGCTGGGCGTTTGGCTTCCTTGATTTGCGGGAGAAGTTCATCGGCACGTCCAATGGGGCCGGCTGCGATCTGCGGGAAGAAGGCCGTGAAAAGCGAGAAGCGGGGCAAGTCGTTTTCCTGCTGGATCTTACCGCGCGATACGTCGATGACATATCCGAGCGACTGGAAGGTGAAGAAGGATATGCCGACGGGCAGGAGGATGTTCAGATGCGGGATGAGATAGGGGAGGCGAAGACTTTCAAAAAGTAACCGGAAGGAATCATTAAAGAAGTTAAGATATTTGAAAACAGCAAGTTCGAGAAGTGAGAGGATGACGGCGAGTGCCGTTTTTCTGAATTTTGCGCAGAAAAAGCAGATAAGTGTCTGGGCTAGCAGAAGGAATGTGAAACGCCAGTCGAAGGTTGCGTAGAAGACATAGCTTGCCGCCAGCAGAAACCATCCTCTGTATTTCTGTGGAAGGCCTGAATAGACCAAGGCACAGATGATTAGGAAGATGAAATAATTTATGTCAGTGAACAGCACGATGGAAGATACGCGTTGAGAGCAGATTGAGGATTTTTATGACAGCTAGCGAGAAGATGATCGCGGACGGAATGGCCAGAATCAAAAACAGTGGGAAAAGTCTGGAAGGATTGGGCAATGATGCAAAGAATCTGGCAAGAATCTGGATGGCGATCATTTGGTAGAGATAGATGCCGAAGCAGTTTTTGGAAATGTGTTCGATTAGGGCGCGGCATGGTTGAAACAGATAAGCGCACATCCATGACAAGGCCAACATGAAAGGTAGTGCGAGAACACCGCTTGCTGGATAGAAGAGCCCCGGATGGTAGATGGAGAGATACAAGAAAAAGCAAGCGAGAAGATACACTGGAAAGTGGGGGATGCATCGAAGGATATCAATGTTTTCAGCTGCAATGACACCAAGGAGGAGAAAGAGAAAATGGCGAGAGAAGAGATGGAGAGCAAACAGATTGGTTGGAATTGGATAGATGGCTAGCCCGATTCCTACAAGAAGAAAAAAGCTGATGGATTTGTTATATGTTGAAGAAATAAATGGTGTGATTAAATAGAATTCAAACAAGACGTAAATGAACCAAAGGAAAATGACATATGAGGCGGTCGGACGATGGAAGAGATTCAGGGCAGTGCGTATTGATTTTGCTGAAAAATGATGTTGGACGAGCGGGATGAGAGAGAGAAGGATGCCCAATATGACGAATGGAACAGCGAATTTTTGGAATTTGTCTTTAATAATGCAAAAGTAATCGACTTTATTCTTCAATGGCTTTCGATTATAGTGGATAAGGAAACCAGATATGAAGAAGAATGCGCCGATATGGAAGGAGTATATCCAGCTTTTCAAAGCATCATACCAAGGTGGCGCGAAGCGTGTACTACAATGGCCGGCAATAACAAGCAGCAAAGCAATGATGAGCCAGACATCAACTAGGAATAGTCTTTTCTTAGTCGTTTTGCGGTCCATTGTTTTGTTGATAGAAGCCTTTCGGGGCGTTTTCACACCATAAGTTCCAGAAGGCGAGCAAGCAGAAAGCGAGCGTGGAAAGTGGGCCCCATGTGCTGCCGATGATGGGCACGCTATTGTTGTTTACGGCGATGACAAGGAAGGCACTTGCGACTGCTACCGAGTAGGGGGAGTCAAAGATAATTTGGAGCATCAGTGATTTGAGAAGGCGTTTAAAGAGAACAAGCCAAAAGGCTAATCCTAGCAGGCCGGTATTGATGAGAATGGAGAGATAGCCGTTATGGGCGGAGAGCGCATACATGAAGTTAAAAGTCCTGCCTGCGCGTTCCCCAACGGCGAATCCCCATCCAATGAATGGGCGTTTCGACCATATTTTTATATAACCAGTCCATAGATATAAACGTCCATGTAAAGATGTGACATTTTGTATTGATTTATTCGGGAAGAGGATTTTGATGAACATGCGTTTGCCGAAATAATAGGCGGCGAAGAGAGAAAATAACGTGACAATGAAGAATGAAAGATGGAAACGATTGTGTTTAAAACTGTAGATGAAAATAAGTCCGCACACGAAGGCAACATTACTGGCTGAACTTGTTCCGATGAGAAGGAAGAAAAGACCTCCGAATATATAGGGCTTTAGCTCTGCACTTGATAATAGATTGCGTCGGTATGCGGACAAGGCTAGGCAAGCCATGACGGCTGCGCTGACAGAATAGGTGTTTGTGTGCAGGGTCCCATTTCGAACATTGCCAATAAATAGTAGCAAGGTTAAACCCATGCAATAGTTAAGTAACCCTTTAAAGGCATTTTGTGGTGTTCGGAACTTTGTGAAAAGCATATAGATATATGCAGAAAGAATCAGCATGGTACCTGCACGGTAGCAGATATAGAGGGCACTGCTGCCTCTGATTCGCCACAGGATAGTAACAAGTGCGAACATATAGTATCCGAACCAGCATTTGACGGTTCCGTACCAAATATGTTTCCAAGGTATTTGATTCTGGTTCTTGTAAAGCCAGTATGCACAATATGCAATGACCATGATATCGAAGATGGCGAGTCCATCGATGGCAGTGTAATTGCTGACGTCTGCCCGGTAACGGCGCAAGAAAATCGTATTGCGCAGAATCGGTATCAAGATGGGTATGAGCATCTTGATATTGGGGCCATCTGTAGGATTTAGCAGACTTTTCAGTTGCATGACTGGTTATTATGGTAATACCGGATCAGCGAAGGTATTCGCGGATTCGAAGAATTGTTGCGAAAAGGAACCATAAGCAGCGTGAACGGCTGCAGAGGGCGAAAATGGAATTGAGACGGTTTTTCGGGAAGAGGGCGGAGTATCTGAGGACGTCTTGCCGGGCGGCTTCGTAGCGTCCATCCATCATCATGGAGTAGGCAAGGCCACGGGCGATACGGGCTTGGGCGCGTGGGAAGCTGTCTTTTAGTTGTTCAGGAAGTCTGGCCACAATTCTCCGTGACCAGTTGTCAATTGGCACGGCTGATGCCCAGCGTTTGCGGGCCTTTGTGCGCCAGCCAATTGTGTTCGTAATGATACCACCGTCGCTTGTGAAAAGGACTTCTGGAATGAAACCCCATGAGCCATATGTTGCTATAAGTGCCCAGAATTCAAGATCTTCACAGACTCTTAAATCCTCTCTCTGTCCACCTGTTGCCTTTGCGACTGCAGTACGGATAAGTACGGAACCTGTGCAGACATGGTTGTATTTCGCCCAGAAATCGTAGAAGTCGTCCAACAGAACAGGCTGTTGGACCGGTGGTTGTGACGGTACGATGGAATCTTTGCCGTTGAAGGTCTTATGGCGTTGCATGACGCTGACGGCGACGGCTTGAGGATGACTTTGCAGAAACGCTGTTGTTTTGTCAAGAAAATCCGACTCCCAGAAATCATCGCCGTCAAGAAAAGCGATGTAGTCGCCTGTGGCGGCGATGAGTCCACGACTTCGCGCGGCGGCGGGGCCTTGATTGCTGTCTTGTTTCAATATTTTGACAAATGGGATGGCAAGGTTTTTCACAACGTCGATTGTATTATCAGTCGAACAATCATCGACGATGATGATTTCTATGTTATGACTGCCAACTTGCTGAATGATGGAATGCAATGTCCTTTCAATCAAAAGAGAGGCATTATAAGTTGGAATGATGACACTTATGGAAGACATAGATGGAGGACGCTATCTATGTGAGAAACAGGATATACTTGACGAAATGAAAAAGCATTATTTGTTATCGGAGGGAGACCGTCAATGACTGGCTGTTAGTTTGTCATCTGAAGAATAAAAGCGATTTTATAAATTTCTTGATTGATTGCCTCAAGGCGGCGATGCGCCAGGAGAGCGGAACGTGGAAATCGTTCCATTGTTCGGCAGCTTCTTGATTGTTTTCGATTCTGTCGGCCGCCTGAAAACATAGACGTGCGCAGTTATAACGGCCACGGCGGATTTGATCATGCGCATCTAAACGAAGGCAATATGCAAAGGCACTGCGATTAGCCGATGTGTCATAGCCGCGTTGGACGGCCATGTTGAATAGATGGTCATAGAATTTAACGAGGAAATCATCGGGAAGACGGTCACGAAACGTTGTGCATTGGCGGCGGCCTGTGTTATGGAAGCGATATGCGCCAAGTGATTGATCGACAAGGCCGATGGTACCGCCGTTCATCGCATGGCGGAGAGTGATTTCTGCATCCATGGCAAAATGCAGGTCGGCCTTCCAACCACCGATCGCCCGTAAAACATTAGTCTTGAACATCAGTGTCGCCACGAGGAGGCATTCATTGCGCAGGAGGTGTTCGACTAGATTTTTGGGATCATCCGGTAGGGTAATATGGGACGAGGCGAATGCCTTGCCGTTGCGATAGTAGTCAAGTTGGTTGACAATGAGATCACAGTCGGGATGCTGTTTTGCATATTCCGCTTTGGCCTGAACGGCATTGGGGTAGATCCAGTCGTCGTCATCGACGAATTGGATGTAGTCGCCATGTGCTAGTTCCAAGCCACGATTGCGCGAAAGGCTAGGTTTACCATTCGGGAAGGTCTTCGCAATTGACGTAAAATCCTTTGTGTCAGGATGTTCAGAACGCCACTGCTCGACGACTTCCATCGTGTTGTCTTTGGACTCGTCATCGACGATAATCAGTTCAATGGGGCGGTAGGTCTGGTTCCATACGGAATCCAACGCTGTCCGAACCATGTTTGCCCGGTTATAGCAGTTTACGACGAGTGTAATCAACATTATGAATGTCCTTTATGGTTGCACGAACATGCGGACACGTTCGGCTGGAGATAAAGCGAGATATTTGCGGAAGTTAGCGTAGTCACCTCGGAAGAAACGCTTGATGACGGAGATTTTCTTATGGATAGTGGCGGATAAGGAAGGGGCGGCCGTCGCGGCATTTAGTTTTGCCTCCGCAAGTTTTTTGAATTCATCGGCCCATTCTGGATGGTTGATGTTGGCGGCCATGCGGATGTGGGTTTCTAATGAACGTTGGGCGAATTTTCTTGCTTTTTCAGCATCGTCATAGGATGAAAATGAAGAAGCATGTTGGCGATAAGTGACCATGCGTTCACGGATGTATCCTAATTTCCCTTTGGTCGAAAAATGATAGAAAAGTTGTGTGTCCCCCATTGGCGCGTTTTTGGCATCACGTTCCCAGGCGTCTTGAATGGCGCGGAATGTGTCCATGCGGAAGAAAATGGCGGGGGTATGGAATGGATGGCAGTTGAAGAAGATGCGTCTACAGGCTTCATCCTGTGACAATGGCCATTCATCTGTGGGGAAACCTTGCGGTGTATAAGTCTTCTGGAGATGGTTGAGATAGTAAATGCCACAGCCGCAAAGTGTGTAATCTGGATGACTTTCCAGAAGATCGAACTGCTTTTGGAGCTTATAGGGGTTGCACCAAAAGTCATCTCCTTCGCAAAATGCGACATATTTTCCTTGTGCACGTTCGAGGTTGGTGAGTTTAATGCTGCGGTGGCCTGGCACGGAATGGATGTTGGTTTCGCGGAGGATCGGCTTGATGATGTCCGGATATTTTGCCGCGTATTTTCTTATGATGTCAGGAGTTGCGTCTGGTGAAGCATCATCATGGATGAGCACTTCGAAGGGGAACGTCGTCTTCTGGCAAAGAAAGCCTTCTAGGCAATCAGCGATATATTCTTCATGGTTGTATGTGGGACAGTGGATGCTGACAAGTGGCGTTGACATGGTGTATGAATGAAACTAGACTCGGGACGATTGTTGGAATTTGGTTGCAATTTTGACTTTTAGTGTAAATATACCTTCCTGATTATTCATATAAGGTAATCTAGTACAAAAAAGTCAGAGAAGATCCAGTGCTGGAATCGTGACTAGGGAATAGCCGAGAAATTCAAGATAAACGATGAATTCAGTGCGATTCTTACGTTTTACGATGACTCCCTCGGTGCCTTTCAGCGTGCCGTGTGTGACAGTAAATCGTTTGCCTGGAATAAGATCCGCGCGGACTTTGACAGGTTGTGTATGGCTGATAAGTTCGAATTCACGGATTTTATTAAGATCTTCGATGAGTTTCGGTTCTGTTTCTTCTGTAACGGGAAGGATACGGAGAGCAAAACCGGATGTCTTGACTTGCCAGTTATCGAGGCGGTTCAGACAGAGAAACACATAACCGGGAAACATCGGGATTTGCGTGGCGATACGGCGGCCTCGCGTTATGCGCGAGTGTGGAAGCGTCGGCAAATACCATGAAATATTCTTTTGCGCCGCCAGTTCGGCGAGTTTCTTTGCCTTGTTGGGCTTGCAATAGACTGGATACCATCGATGTTCCGGAATGGTATCTATTAAATAATAGTCATCTTCTATGAGCTTTGATTCAATGGAAAGTGGCATGGAAAAAGACATCTAGCAAATTCTGATCAGAATTTGCAAGTTATTTTAAATCATAATGTTAGAGTTTTTGTGTTTTTTGATTTTATATCCTTGGAGACACAGCAAGAGCTCTCTGCTTTGCAGTTGTTCCTCTCTTCCTTCCTCCATTAGAATAACTGTAATTTATTAGTAAAAATGCGAATGTCCAAATAAGATAAGATTAATTAATTTACCATCTTATGAGGAATAATCAAACACATGCGGACGTTATTTGTCACTTAGTCGTAATATTGATGAATTTACCGTCAATGACTTCAAAGAAGTCGAAACGGACTTGCGCAGGATTCGGCTGGCCGGCCGGAACACGCCATTCGCCGATGTGGCTGACTTTGAAACAGCGTGGGTGCGGACCTTTGTTGCGTGATGATGGCAGAAAGTCG
>JAEEGL015730654.1_pt1 | contig 19815 bp, 14 predicted proteins | sample 9134231 | NCBI WGS metagenome assembly JAEEGL01 (sample SAMN16246548, study PRJNA631951) | gut metagenome | biome: gut microbiome; feature: rumen; material: fiber-attached | host: Bos | place: Iran: Karaj | collected 2018-10 | reverse complement strand
TTCCGATGGCCGTATGGCATTATGGGAGCGCATGGCTCATTGATAACGCGCAAATCGCGGGCCGATGGTTCCGGCCCGCGATCCATGTCTTTTCGTTTTACTTTTCCCGCAAAGATTATTTCTGCTTCTTGATAGCCTCAAGGATCTGTGCGAGCAGTTCCTCCTGGGTAGGGCCTGCGGGAGCAGCGGGCTTCTCTTCCTTCTTGACTGCGGCGTCCTTAACCTTGTTGATCGCCTTCACGATGCAGAAAAGAACAAGTGCCATCAGGATGAAGTTAATAATTGCGGAAATAAAGGCGCCGATACGGAGCTGGCCGTCGCCGAGCAGCGGGATTGCTACCGCGCTGAAATCCGTCTGGAACACCAGGCCGATGATCGGGTTGATCACGTCATCCACCAGGGAGGTGACGATTGCCTGGAATGCGCCGCCTATGATGATACCGATAGCCATGTCAAAGACATTGCCCTTTAACGCGAACTGTTTGAACTCTTCAAGAAATTTCTTCATGGTTGTTACCCCTCCTCTTTGAACAGGCATCCGGGGATCAGAGGTCCTTCCTGCATACCGCGGAAACGGCCTTAAGGCGGCGGACTGCCTGCTTCTGATATTGAAATCAGTATAATTCAGTGCCGGAGCCATTTCAAGTAAACCAGGCGTACCGCATTTACTTATAATACTCGGCCAGAGCTTTCTTCACCGCATAGAACGCGGGCTTCGGCTTGCAGTCCACCGTCACAAGCCCCCAGTAGCACTCCGCCGGGCAGTCGGACGCGTTGCAATGATAGCAGTGGTACGCGTCGCGCCAGCAGAACATGAAGGAACCGATGCAGTGCGGGTGTTCTGCGAAAAGTTTTAACCCGCGATCGAAGTAGTCCGCCTGGACCTCCGGTGTGTGACCGCCCTCCACCTGGTTGAACCATTTCTTCACGTAGCAGACATCCGGGAATCCGAAAGGCACATCCTTCGGATCCGGATGCTCCTCGGTATACTCGCCGTCGGAGGAGTATCCCCACTCGTTCGCAAGGACAGGAAGGCCGAACTGGTCGTAGAGCTTGTCGATCACTTCGTTCCAGCATTCCACGTCACCAGGCTGCCAGGAGCCGAAATACTGGTCTACGCCGACATAGTAGAACTTGTGCCCCTCGCGGTACACCAGTTCACACATATGGACGGCGTTTTCGCAGTAGCCGGCAATATTGATGCCGCAGCGGGCGTCCGGGCGTCCCTTCACGATACCCTCCGCGCACGCCCTGGCGGTATCGGCCACCACCTGATCCGGGTATTCGTTGGAGAAGGTGGGAATGTCAATTTCGTTCATCACCTGCCAGTAGATTCCTGCGGCGTCGCCGAGGTCCTCCGCCATGAACTGGAGGGCCTTCCGGATGTTGTCGTAGTACTCCTCCGTTCCCTTCTCCCCGACGAAATCCGGGAAGGAGTCGTGCCAGCAGTTGTATCCGAGCTCTTTGTCATAGGTAAATCCGCCCATGGCAGGGGTCGCGGGCATGACCTGGAACCCTTTTTCATGAAGCTCGATGACTTCCGCGCGGTTGCGGATATACTCATCGCTCAGTGTTCCGAACATCTTGTCCTTCCAGGGGAAGTGGACATTGATCCTCAGCCATTCCGCGCCAAGATCATGAACCATGTCATATTCTCCGCTGGTGTTGTACGCGTAAACTATACCCTTGATCTTCTCTGATGCTTTCATGTTGTCCCCCATTATCGCTGCTGCATTGATCACCCAGTCCGGCTGCCGCTGCTTCCGCGGCCCGGACCTTATGTGCTTCTGCCCTGATTATATCGCTGCCGCACAGGCCGCAACAGTCTTTTATCCAATGAAAAAGGGCCAGTGCCGAAGCACTGGCCCCCTCCTGTGAAATCAAAGTCTCTGCGGATTAGTTGGCAAGCTGAGCGTTGATCTCATCCTGCAGCGCTGCCAGCTCTGCGATCTGGTCGGACTGGGAAGCCGCCTGATCATAGAAGTACTGGAACACTTCATCAACATGGTAGTTCTCCTGGAGCTCCTTGATCATCTGGTCACGAAGCTGCTCGAATTCCTCGTCGCTCTTCGCCGCGACGCAGTTGAACACGTTCTTGCCTCTGTATGCCTTGATCTCGTTGACATAAGAGGTGATGTCGCCCTCGGAGCTTAAGGAGATGAAGTTCATCGAGGTCGTGGTAGGGGTCTGGGAACGATAGACATCGCCCCAACTGTCCGCGCCGTAGTAGCTGATGAAGTCCTCAAGAGTTGCATTGGACTTCGCGGCCATGGCCTTCTTGGAGTACTGCTTCAGATCGGTAACTTCGCCGTCCTTGGGATCAAGGGTGCCGTTGCCGTAGCCCATGAAGTGGTGATACAGGGTGATACCGGTCTTGGTGACGAAATCGTCATCGATGGTGGTGGTCAGGAACTCATCGGTAGGAACAGGCATGCCGTCCTCAACAGTGTAGAACTCGCCCTCAAATCCGTTGTAGGAAATACGGGAGAACTCGTGAGTGGAGACAAGATCCATAAGGGCAACGCAGCGCTCCGGATTCTCGGTGTTCGCGTTGATGACGTACTGTCTCTCGCCTCTGTACATGTTGCCGAAGCGGTCTTCCTGGTCAACGCCGACAGCGGGGATGGAGATGAACATCTTCTCGTTGCCGTCGACCTTGTTGAACTCCGCGTTGGCATTGCCGGACATCCAGCCGGGATAGTTGAACATGTACTTGCCGGCCTTCAGGTTCTCTTCGTAAACATCGGACTGCTGCGTGAAGGAGTCGGGATCAAGGAGACCGCGCTTGTTGGCCTCATACATGAACTTGACTGCTCTCCAGAAGTAGCCGTCGGGATCGGTCAGCTGGTTGCTGTTGATCGGAGTGGAATCCGCAGTGTTGATTGCAAGGGTAAGGCCGGTGGATTCCTGAAGGCTTGCACCTTCCTGCGGCGCCATGCCGTAGATGAAGAACCACTCGCCCCAGTCCTGGCCGTTGCCGAACCAGGAGCCGATGCCGTAGGTCTTCTGACCGTCAGCGGTCTCGGGCTCGAGATCGACCATCGCCTGCATGACATCGAGCATATCGGTGTCGAAGTTCTCCAGCTTCGGATAGCCGGCCTTCGCATACAGATCCCAGCGGATGTAGTGGCCGCAGGTAGGCTGTGTGCCGTCATCCCAGGAGCCCTTGCACAGACCCCAGAGATAGGTGCCGCCGTCCGGGCTCCACGCTGCGGTGGAGTTGCCCTCGATCATCATGCGGCCCGCGGGATCCTTCATGGTGTTCGGTGCGTACTGCTCAAGGTAAGGAGCATAGTTCAGAACAGAACCTGCATCCAGCAGCATGGGAAGCTGCTTGGTTGCGTCGGACAGAAGGAAGATGTCCGGAAGGTCGTTGTCGGCGAGCATCGCGGACAGCTGTGTCGGCCAGTCGGCCTCGGTGACGTGGGTCAGATAGATGTTGACATTGAGCTTGTCCTCCAGCCACTTGGTGACCGGATCACTTCTTAATCCGTCGGGCTCGTTGCTTCCGACGAACGCGACGATGTCGAGGTCCACACGGTCCTCACCGGAGAAATCCTGGAAGATCGTTCCGGACTCGGAGACCTCCGCGGCAGGAGCCTCGGCGACCTCTCCCTCAGCCTCAGGGGCAGCTTCCGCCGTCTCCTCGACTGCAGCGGCGGGTTCGGATGCGGGTGCGGGCTCAGATGAGCCGCCGCATGCAGTCAGACCCACCAGCATGGCTGCGGACATGGCCACAGCCAGCAGTTTGGATACTAAACTCTTTTTCATGTGCTCTCCTTTCTGTGAAAGAAAATTCTCCTGCTGTTTAAACTCACTTTCGTGAGTGCAAGATTCATTAAATAATCAGCCCTTTACGGCGCCGAGCATGATGCCCTTGGTGAAGAAGCGCTGCATGTAGGGATACACGCAGAGGATGGGGACGATGGTAATGAAGGACATCGCCATACGCAGGCTCTGCGAGGAAACCTTCGGCAGGGCGCCGGCAGCAGCTCCGGCCTCGGAGGTGACGATGTTGGACTGCAGCTTGGTGTAGAGGACGTACTGCAGGCAGTGAAGATTGTTCGCCTTGCGGCCCTGCATGAAATACATGTCGTCCGCCCAGGAGTTCCACTGGTTGACCGCAGCGAACACGGCAATGCAGGCCATAATCGGCTTCGACAGCGGAAGGATGATCCTCACGTAGATCTTCACCAGGCCGGCTCCGTCGATCTCCGCCGACTCGACAAGCTCGCCGGGGATGGACTCAATATAGGTCTTGATCAGGATGATGAAATATGCCTGGACCGCCGCGGGAATGATATAAACCAGGAAGTTGTTCTTGAGGCCGATTTTGCTGATGGTCAGATAGTACGGAATGAAACCGGCGTTGACATACATGGTCAGGATAAAATACCTGTACAGGAATTTCTTTGCCGGCAGATCCCTGTCCGCAAGAATATAGGCGCAGAAGCTGCTGCAGACCAGGGTAAGCAGCGTGCCGAGGATCGTGCGGGCGAAGGCGATTCCGATACTGCTCGTCAGTCCGGGGAGTTTCATCATCTCCGTGTACGCCTCGGTGGTGAACTCCTTCGGCAGAAGATACACGCCGAGGTTGATCGCGTGTGCCGAGGAGAACGAGTTAATGAAGATGTACCACATCGGATAGACGCAGATAAACGTAAACAGGCCCATGACGATGATATTGATCACGCCGGCAAAGGTAAGTTTTTTCTTCTTTTCCATAATCTGTACTCTCCATATCTGTCCCCTTCACTTTCCAAAGGGGATCCGGATAATCGAATAATTAGCGCGGTGCTTCGTATTCCTTTGCCGGGCGGATCAGAAGATCGACTCGCCGCGGAGCTTTTTCGAAGCCCAGTTGGCAAAGGTAAGAAGCAGAATACTGACGATGGATTTGAACATACCCATTGCCGTTGCCAGGGAGTACTCCATGTTTTTGATACCCATGCGGTAAACGTAGGTATCGAAAACCTCCAGCTTATCCCATGTCATGCTGTTTCCCAGCAGCCAGTACTGCTCGAAACCGTTGGACAGCATGTTCGAGATCGCGAGAAGCAGCAGGACGAAGAAGGTGGAAAGCAGTCCCGGAACCGTGACATGGATGATCTTCTGCCAGGTGTTCGCTCCGTCAACCTCCGCCGCCTGGTACAGCTCCTGGTCAATGGAACTGATCGCCGACAGGTAGATGATGGCGTTGTATCCGAGACTCTTCCAGATGCCGATGGAGACCTGCATCGCCCAGGCGTGGTTTACATTCCCCAGAGGGTTTACGGACTTCTCGATTAATCCGAGGTTCTTCAGAATAATGTTCAGCGCACTGTCCTCAGAGGAGAGGAGCATGAACACGATGGAATACACCAGAACCCAGGAGATGAAGTTCGGGACCGAGGTGCAGGTCTGCACGATCTTTGCGTATCTCTTGCTGTTTAGCTGGGAGATCGCTATGGCGAAGATCGCGGGAAGCACCGAGAAGCAGATGTTCAGGAACGAGATGCACAGCGTATTCCGCATGACCAGGTAAAAGTCCTTGGAATTGCTGAAGATTCTCCTGAAATACTTCAGCCCGACAAACGCCGAGTCAAAAATCGATTTTCCCGGGGAGAAATCGATAAATGCGTAGCTCCACCCGAACAGGGGAGCATAGGCAAATATCGCCGGGAAAATCATGAACGGCAGCAGAAGCAGCACCAGTTTGATCTTCTTCATCTGCCGGCCTGTGAGTTCTTTTTTCTTTGATTCCGCTCCAGCCATACTGCACTTCCTTTGAAACCTGTTTATGCCTCTCTGTTTATCCTGAATCCATGTGCCGAAGGGCTGTTGTTCAGGAATTGCCCTTTACACGAGGATTTCATTCCTGCCGGAATGAACATATCACTAATATGAACATCGTGGAAAGAAAAACCGAACCCTGCCTTTGCAGGGGATTTACGCCGGCCTGTTCCGGTTTCCGTCCGCCCCGGGTGTATGAACTGACATCCGGCCGTCCGCGATATTAACATTTGTTAATAATGCAGGATATTCACAGCCTGTGACCGCTATGTTCGAAATAACGGAAAAGAACCGGACTGTGCGCGGGACATTTTGAGCAATCTGCACATATTTTATGCGGTTGACCAAAATTCGACGTGAAGATTATCTCACTTTGCCATAGTAACTGTCAAGAAATTGTGCATTTTGCACCATAGTAGTCTTTCAATAATACCACTTTTTATCAATAGTTCGAATTGGATATTAAACATAAACGGTTGGAATTGTTCGCTTCTAAAGCAATATAAAGAAGCACCTGTGCTTCCTGCGCCGGGTGCTTCTTAACAAATGTTATCAATTTGTACCATATCTTTTTTATTTTATATGCGGATCTCCGTCCACTTCCCTCCGGCGAACCGGATTCCGTTCATCACAAGCCTCACAAGCTGGTCGGCCATGATGCCCATCCAGATTCCGTAGATACCGAAGCCCAGGACATAGCAGCAGACATACCCTACCGCCGTACGGATGATAGTCACGCTGACCATGGAGGTGATCATGGTGTAGAACACGTCGCCTGCCCCTCTCAGGCATCCGGTGAAGATGACCTGGCAGATCTGGAACAGCACGGTGATCATCAGTATCCTGGTAATTCCCACACCGATGTTCACAATCTCCTCCTCCGCGAAGAAGAGGCCGAACAGGGCCCTGCCGCCAAGCATATAGACAATGCACATCATCAGCGCGAGAAAAATTCCGGTTCCTTCACAGAGCCACCCGTACTTCCTCGCCAAATCCTTCCTGTTCTGTCCCAGGCTCTGGCCGATCAGTGCGACCGCAGCCGCCTGCATTCCGTCGCCGAAGGAGAAGGAAAGGCCAAGGCAGTTCATTCCCACCTGGTGCGCGGCCATCGCCTTCGTCCCCATATCCGCCGCCATGATGGCCGTCGCCATGAAGCCTATGCGCATGAGAACCTGTTCTGTGAGCGTGCTCACGCTCATCCTCGCAATCATCGCCGCGTGGCCGAAATGTCTCCACGCGCGGTTCGCGACGATGTACGGCAGATTAAGGAAGCCGTCCTTCCGGTAAAGGGAAGCTACGGATATTCCCATCGCCACCACCGTACCAAGCACGGTCGCAAGCGCCGCGCCGGTGATTCCCAGAGCGGGAAAGCCGAAATGTCCGCCGATGAGACAGTAATTGGCGAATACATTGACTATGCTCGAGGTAATGTTGGCGATCATGGACACCCTGGTGTTTCCGGATCCGCGCTGGGCGGCGTTGAGCACCATGGACACCGAGTTGAAGACCGTGCCGCCCATGATAATGCTGTAGTAGGTCACCGCCTGGCTGTGGGTATCCGGCGCAGATCCGCAGAAGCGGATGATCGGGCCTGCAAAACCTACTGTCAGGGCAGTCACGACCACGGTGAGGACAAGAGTGATAACCACAGCCACCGCCAGCGTTTCATTGGCCTCCCTTCGCCTGCCCTCCCCCTTCCGCCTTGCCACCATGGCGGAGACGGCGATATTCATCGCCATGAACACCGCAAGTCCAAGGAACTTGGGCTGGGAGGTCAGTCCCACCGCAGCGACCGCATCCGCGCCGATGGTACTGACCATAAGGGTGTCGATCATTCCGGCCAGCGAGAGAAAGAAGGACTCCAGAACCGCCGGCCAGGCGATCCGGAACACGGTTCCCAGCTGGGAGCGGATCAGCGCTTTATCCTCATGCACAAGACTTCCTAAAGTATTATTCTTCATTCTGTTCTCCGTGCCGGCCTGTGCAGCAGATCCGCCCGGCAGGTTATCTCACTGCCTTACCGCGATCAGCATCCTGCTGCGGAAGTCGCCCATGGCGGGAAGGCTCACGCCGACCTGCATCAGTTCGTCTCCGTAGAAGCTGCAGCCGTTTGAGGCAAAACTTGCCTTGGACGCGGCAGTTCCAGCTATGCCGGATCCCTCAGCGCCGAAGCCGCACTCCCGGATCTCCTCCGGGGTTCCGACCTCATAGACCGCATAGCGCGCATCAGGAAGAAGCCCGCGGAAAGGAACCATTCTGGGCCTGCGGTTTGCCTCGCCCAGCACCTGGACATAGGTAAGAAGCGCCGCGCTTCCATCCTTCGCCGCTACGGTCCAGACCTGATAAGGATCCTTCGCGTCCCAGGAGTGCCCGCGGTAGAGGTCGCCCTCGGCGATCAGCGCGTGATAGCGGTGATAGCGCCGCACCTGCTCGGGAATCATCGCCCTTTCCTCCTCCGGCATCGAGGTAAGGTCCAGCTCATAGCCGAAGGTTCCCTCCAGGGCCACATTACCCCTGGTCATGAAATCCGTCATCCTGCCCACCTGCTCGTTGGGGGCCTTGCTCACATGCGCACCCATGGTGGACACAGGATACACATAGGAAGTGCCCTCCTGTATCCACAGGCGCTCGATGGCATCGGTGTCGTCCGAGGTCCAGATCTGAGGGCTGTAGTAGAGCATGCCCGGGTCGAAGCGGCCGCCTCCTCCGGAACAGTTCTCCAGAAGCAGCTCGGGGAATTCCGAGATCAGCCTCTCCTGAAGGTCATAGACCCCAAGGACGAAGCGGTGATGGAGCTCGCCGGCCCTCTCCGGAGGAAGCTCCGCACTTCCCAGGTCGGAGAGCGGCCTGTTCATGTCCCACTTGACATACGCAATATTCGCAGAATGCAGCACCGCCGAAATCTGGCTGTATACCGCGTCCCGGACCTCCTTCCGGCTGTAGTCGAGAACATATTGCTCCCTCGACTGCGTGGGGGTGCGGCCGGGCAGGCGGAGCGCCCAGTCCGGATGCGCCCGGTAGAGATCGGAATCCCCGGAGATCATCTCCGGCTCGAACCAGATGCCGAATTTCAGGCCGAGCTCATTAACCCGGTCCACAAGGGGCTTCAGGCCGCCGGGAAGTTTTTCCTCGTTGACGTACCAGTCGCCCAGCGAACAGTTGTCGCTGTTGCGGACGCCGAACCAGCCGTCATCCATGACCAGCATCTCGATCCCCGTGTCGCGCGCCGTCTTCGCGAGGGCGGCAAGCTTCTCCGTATCAAAGTTAAAGTACGTTGCTTCCCAGTTGTTTACCAGGATCGGCCGGTCCGCGTGCAGCCACGGGCTGCGGATCAGGTGATTCCTGTACAGGTCGTGGAAGCGGCGGCTCATTTCGCCGGTTCCCTTGTCGGAGTACACCAGGACCGCCTCCGGCGTGCGGAAGCTCTCTCCGCTCTCCAGCCTCCAGGAGAAAGTCTCGGGCTCGATGCCCATGGTCATCCGGATGCTCCTGTGCTGGGAGAGCTCCGCCTGGGCGCGGAAATTGCCGGAGTAGACGAAGTTCATCGCGTAGACCTCGCCCTTCTCCTCATCCGTTCCGGGAGTGACCAGCGCGAGGAAATTGTTCTCGTTATGGCTTGTCTCTCCGCGAAGGGACCGCACGCCCTGGATTCCTCTTCCGACGGGGGCCCGGTCCACCCTGCGCTCCCTCGCCCAGGATCCCTCCAGGACGATTCGCTCGAAATTCCTGTTCGGCATGTCGATGCAGGCACTGTACGCCTTCTCCAGGGTAAGCGGCCCGCTCCCGCCGTTGATGATCTCCGCACTGCGGACGACAGCGTCCGAAGCAGGGAAAACCGTGTAGTAAAGGATCACCTTGAGCCCGAGGACATCGTCCTTAAGGGTGAGCTCCAGGGTCTCCACCTTCTCCTCCTGCTCCGGGGCAATGAACCCGGCATTTTTGCCGGAATAGACGCCGATGTTCCTTAATGCCTCCTCATCGCTCATGACATCCGATCTCTTCGCGAAGGTGGAGGGCATTCCGGGAATGCTCTTCTTGCCGGGAACTACGGAATAACTGTCATAGATCAGCTCGCAGCCCCGGAATCCGTCGGGTGTGCGCACATCCAGAGCAGATTCCCTGAGATCGCCGGTACCCCACGTGGGATACTCGAAGAAGAAGCCGTCCATGAAATTCAGCTTGTCCCTCGCGTTGACCGAGGGCGAAACCGGCGCATCACTGATGCCGAGCGCCGCATAGCCGCAGGGATGGTTCAGTTTTGCGCCGTAATAAATGTGTCCGGCATAGCCCTCTTCGGTCAGGCCGATGAGATAGGACGTGTGGTCGGTATCGAGCTTGAATATGCGTTTCTCCGCGTCGTAAGCAATTGCCATTTCCGATAATCCTCCGTTGTTTTCCTCTTCAGCAGTAATATCTGCGGATTAACTCAGTTTCTGCAGTTAAACAGCCTGCGGATATGATTATACACTGCGGCAGCAGGCAAACCTACCACCGTATTGTAGTCCCCGTCGATCCGGTCGATGTGCCGGCCAAAACTCCCCTGAATACCGTAGGCACCGGCCTTGTCCATAGGTTCCCCGCTCTCCGCGTAGGCGATGATCTCGTCCTCGTCCATGCTGGAGACATGCACCGCGGTACAGACAGAGAAGGTGTCGGAGACGACGTCACACGGAGGAGTCAGCTTGAGCAGCGTCACCCCGGTGCAGACATGGTGCTCCCTCCCCGAGAGCATCCGGATCATCTCCGCGGCCTCGCCGTGGCTTTTCGGCTTCCCAAGTATTCTCCCGTCCAGGGCGACAACCGTGTCCGATCCGAGAATAACGCAGGGCTCCCCGGAGGACAGGATGCTCCGGACGTCCTCCGGAAGGTCCCCGCCTGCCCTTATCCTGTCCAGCACCGCACGGGCCTTTCTCTCCGAGAGGAGCTCCACAAGTTTTGCCGGATCTTTTTCTCCGACATTCTCGTCCGCGTCCGCGGGGCACACTGCCGGCTCAATGCCGATCTGCCTCAGCAGCTCCTTCCTCCTCGGGGAAGCGGAGGCAAGAATAATCCCCGGAAATTCACTTATTGTCATTTATTATCGCCACCTCTCCGGAGCAGAGTCCCCGAATACAAAGACTGCCGCACGGCCGGTGCGGCAGTCTTCTTCCGGACATTCAATATACCCTGTCCTGAAACCACCCTATCCTGTGAAGCACGCCGGGATCGATACTGCGGATATCCTTCGATCCGGTGCGGTTTAAGTAGCTTCGAAGCTCGCCGTTCATCTTCGTGAAGAACTCCACGACGCCGTCCTTGCGGCCCTCGGTAAGGGGCACCATGAAGGGCCTCGCGACACAGAGCCCGTCCGCGCCTAACGCCAGCGCCTTGAAAGCCTCCGCCCCGGTTCTGATCCCGGAGTCCACGAGTACGGCAAAGTCCTCACCCACTGCCTTCTTCACGTCGGGGGCGATCATCGCCGGCGGGACAGCCCAGTTCATGATGCTGTGATGATGCGAAAGAATGCACCCTTTCGCGCCGGCTTTCTTCGCTTCCACCGCGTCGTGGACGCTGAGACACCCCTTCACGATAAAGGGTATCTTCAGCAACTCCGCCGCCTCGGCCAGCTGTTCGGTGGTGCGGGGCGAGGATCCGGTGTAATCGTCCCAGGTACCCTTGCTGTTGAAACAGTGGTCCACATCCGTCGCTGCAGCAAAGCACCCCAGTTCCTCGGTGCCCTTAAGCATGGCGATCCAGCGGTCGTAATCGCGGAAGGGCTTGATGCACCGGATCACCTTCGCGCCGGTGGCAGCGGCGGAGCGCACCTGGTCGTCAGTCTCGTAGTTGGAGAGCCAGAGAACGGTGTTCAGCTCCTTCGCCGCCAGTGCCGCCTGCTCTACCGCGTCCTCCCCCATATCAGGAAAGTAGCCTATCACCCCGAGCATCAGCGGCGTGTCGAACTCCTCTCCCAGAAAGGTCATCCTGGTGGAGGCTATGTCGGAATTGATCACCCGCATCTCAATGGCAAGCGAATCATAGAACGACTGGGTGATCCTGTCGGAGTTTCCGCCGATGCGGCCTGCCATAGATCTGATCTCTTCGCTTCCCACGGTGATCCTCCTTAGTCCTCGTGACCAAGTCCGGCATCGCTGTCCATGTCGTAGCCGTCGAAATCCATGCCGCCGCCCAAAGGGCCGTGCTCCGGCCCGTCGTCCGCACCGGGCCCGATGTGATTGCCCTGCAGGGACTCTCTCATGTACACCCTCGCCTTGACCCTCGCGGATTCCACGATTTCCGAGAGACTATCCTTCACCTGCAGCGGTCTCTTAATATTCTTGATATCGAAGTGCCCCATGGTCTTGTCGCCGGAATCCACGTGGATCGTCCCGGTGCCGATGATCTTCTGCCAGAAGTTCCTTGTGAGGGTCAGGTCCGTGATCCGGTACAGCCGGACTTCGTCCTCGCGGGAGTTAAAGAGCCCGGTGTCGATATACAGCCTGTCCTCCGTGAGGTTGTACACGGTAAAGGTCCAGGGCAGCCCCAGGATCTTCGTGCGTTTTCTGTCGTGCCAGATCACGTTCTTCCGTTTCATTTCCGACTCCTCTCTTTATTCAGGATTCCTTCTTCCTGTGTTCTTCTTTCCACTTCAGTATGTTTTCCAGCCGCTCGGAGAGAGCCTTCTCCTCTCCCATGCCTGCCGGGCGGTAATACCGCCTTCCGAGAAGCGAATCCGGCAGGCACTGCATCGCCGTCATCTTCTCCTCATAGTCGTGGGCATACATATATCCGTCGCCGTAGCCCAGATCCTGCATGAGCGAAGTCACCCCGTTGCGGATCACCAGCGGCACAGGCTCGGCGAGCTGCTCCAGCGCGTCCGCCTTCGCCTCATTGTAGGCTACCTCCATCGCGTTGGACTTCGGCGCCATCGCGACATAGATCACCGCCTGGGCCAGGTGCACCGTGCACTCCGGCATTCCGATGAAATGGCATGCCTGGTAAGCGGCTACCGCCTGCTCCAGAGCCCTCGGATCCGCAAGTCCCACATCCTCGCTCGCAAAACGCACGACGCGGCGCGCGACATAAAGGGGATCCTCCCCCGCCTCCAGCATCCTTGCGAGCCAGTACACGGCGGCGTCCGGATCGGAGTTCCGCATGGATTTGTGCAGCGCGGAGATGAGGTTGTAGTGCTCCTCGCCGGATTTGTCGTAGAGCAGGGACTTCTTGGTGATGCACTGCTCCATTGTCCCGTCCGTGACATTCATCACGGAGACGCTCCTTCCGGACGCGGGATCCGTCTCCTGAACGATCTCGCTGTTCAGGACCACCATCTCCAGCGTGGAGAGCGCCATCCTGGCATCCCCGTTGGCAAATGCCGCGATCTGGTGAAGTTTTGCCCCGTCTATCCGGACCCTCTGGCCACCGAAGCCCCTGGGATCCGTGAGTGCCCGCTCAAGGAGCTTGACAAGCTCATCCTCGGAGAGAGCTTTCAGCACGAAAACCCGGCACCTGGACAGCAGCGCCCCGTTCACCTCGAAGGAGGGGTTCTCCGTCGTCGCGCCGATGAGGATGATGGAGCCCTTCTCCACATAGGGGAGGAAGGCGTCCTGCTGCGCCTTGTTGAAGCGGTGGATCTCGTCCACGAAGACAATGGTCCTCGTGCCGTACTGGCGGTTGGTCTCCGCGTCGTTCATCACGGTGCGGATCTCCTTGATGCCGGAGGTGACCGCCGAGAAATTGATGAACTGCGCCTTTGTCCTGTTCGCGATGATCTGCGCGAGGGTGGTCTTGCCCACGCCGGGCGGCCCCCAGAAGATCATCGAGGTCACCGCGTCGTTCTCTATGATCTGGCGCAGAACTTTTCCGGGACCGATGAGGTGCGTCTGTCCCGCGAATTCTTCCAGTGTCCCGGGACGGAGCCTGGCCGCCAGCGGCTGGGGCACCTCCCGGTCAAAAAAACTCAGCTGTTCCATAAGAAGTATTTTACCATAAGTTCCCGGCGCATCCCTGCTGCACCGCCCCGTCTCCGGTCATTTCTCCTCTTTGCCTCCGGCGATTGAGCGGTAAAACTCCTGAAGCACGTAAAAGGCGAGTTTCCTGTACTTCCTGTCGGCGCTCAGAAGTCCCTTCGTATTGTAGTAGCGCTGCAGGAAGCTGGTTCTTCTCGGGCAGCGGAAATCGAAGAGAATCCAGGGCGTCATCCCCCGGACGTAGTCGATGCCGGAGATGACCTCCACCTGCTTCCTGTACACCTCGGCCTGGTATTCCTCGGTGCCCTTGTCGCTGTCCGTCCCGTGGTGCCCCGCGAGCGCGTCCGCTCCGCACTCCGTGATGATCACGGGCTTCTCGGGGCTGCTGTTGGCAAAAAGCTGAGGGAGCCTCGCGAAATCAGGGGAATACCAGCCTATATACTCATTCAGTCCGATGACGTCCAGAACCTCGGCGAGCCTGTCGGCGATGGCGTTCTTCTCCTCGCTCACCAGGCAGGCCGCGGAGACCATTCTCGTGCCGTCCTCCGCTTTGGCCGTGTCCGCGAGCCCCTTCATGAAGCGGAACCGCTCGTCGGAATCCGGGTTCTCGTTGCCCACGGACCAGATGATTACGCTTGCGCGGTTATAATCCCTGCGGATCAGCTCCAGAAGCTGGTTCCTTGCGTCCGCGTAGGTCTTGTCATTGGTGAAGCGGATCGCCCAGTAGACCGGTATCTCCTCCCAGAGCAGGAGCCCCATCTCGTCCGCCAGCTCCGCCATCCGCTCGCTGTGGGGATAGTGGGCAAGGCGCATGAAATTGCATCCAAGCTCCTTCGCGATACAGATTTTCTCCGTCCGCTCGGAGTCGGTCAGCGCGCGTCCGGTCTCCACGCTGTCCTCGTGCATGCTGATCCCGCGAAGGAATATATCCTTCCCGTTTAAGAGTATTCTTCTTCCCTCCGCGCGGATCTCCCGGAAGCCCACGCGGTCGCGGACAGTATCGCCGCCGTCCAGAGAGAGGCAGACATCGTAGAGCTTCGGATTCTCCGGGCTCCAGAGCCCGGGGGAAGCGGAGAAGAAGGTCTCCGCCCTGCCGGACAGGAATTCGACCTCCTCGTCTATTCCGAGCTCCGGGATCATAAACCTCGCCGTCATGTCCGTCTCCGCGGAGAGCTCCGCCCCGAGCGATATCCTGTCGAAATGCCCGTCGGGGATTAACGAGACGCGGAAGGATTTCACGAAAACCCCGGGGAGGCGGATCAGCGCGATGTCCCGGAATACGCCTCCGTAGTTGAACCAGTCCGTGTTCTCCGTCGGCACCTGGGTCGGCCGGCGGGAGGCGTCCACCTGGATAATGATGCGGTTCTCTTTCTCCAGGAACTGCGTAATGTCAAAGAAGAACGGCGTCGAACCCCCGCGGTGCATTCCCACGTACTGCCTGTTGAGGAACACGCGGCAGAGGTAGTTGGCAGCGCCGATCTTAAGGAAAACCCTCTCGCCCTCCGTCTCCTCCGCATAGCGGAAGCGGCGGGTGAACACCATGCTCTGCTCGTAAAGGAGATAGCGTTCCTCCACGGTATTCCAGCTCGCGGGGAGGCGCATCACGGGCCACTCGTCAAAGGAATAGTCCACCGGCAGCGTGAATCCGCCGATCTCGGACACCTCCCTGTACCAGTGCTGGCGGATGCAGGTGTCGTACTGGTCCACCGCGTAATGCCAGTCTCCGTTTAACAGCTCCTTCTTCCGGAAGCGGTCGTAAATCATCGAGTCCGCGTCCGTAAAGGACGATTCATACTCCGCCATGTAATCCTCCACGTGGATATCCGCGGAGGTTCCCTTCATCTCTGCCATCACTGCTCTCCTTGTCTGCCTGAGGAATCGGAAACAACTTCCAGACAATAATTGTACATCCTCATGCTATTATATTAAAGAAACTCCTGCGCCTCCGGGCGCGGAGAGACAGCGCTCAGGAGCCCTCAGGCGTTATATTTTTCCCCCGCGAAAGCGGCAGGGTTTTCTTCCCGGAGTCACGGTACTAATGCTGTTTCATTCGTTTGCCTTCATTTTCATACTGCTTCCCTGCTCGGTCGCCGGGTGCGAGCTCATCCGCCGCTTCCCCGGAATGCGGAGCGCTTCCGGTACACCGGCCGGTGCTTCTTTGCCCGGGGGACAGGACGGGGTGCTCACCGAGCTTTACCTCCGCCGCTTCCTTGCGGCGGTTTCCGCGGTGTTCGCCCTCTTCTCCGGACTTTACAGCGCGGCGGTTCTCACCGCGAATATCGCCGTCAACGCCCTCTTTATCCTCTTCCTCCGGCGTTATCCGAAGAAGGCGAAGGCGCTCCGCAATGCAGGCGTCATCCTGAATCTCGGCATGCTTGCCGCATTCAAGTACACCGGAGTACGCCTCCCGCTCGCCATTAGTTTTTACACCTTCCAGCAGATCTCCCTCCTTGCTGACCTTGCCGCGGGGAAGATCCGGGTTGACCGGCCCTCCGACTACCTGCTCTCGGTGCTCTTCTTCCCGAAGCTCATCCAGGGCCCCATCTCGAAATACGACGACATCATCCCGGAAGCTTCGCGCGATTCCGGACCGGATTCCCGCGCTCAGGCCGCAGTAAGGCGTGCGTGCTTCCTTAAGCCTCTCACCGCGGACCGCCTGCTGTCCGGCATCACGCTCTTCACCTTCGGCCTTGCCAAAAAGACCCTTCTCGCGGATACCCTGGGCGCCGCGGCGGACTATGCCTACGCATCGATCCCCTCCCTCACCGGGCCGGACGCTTTTCTCGCCGCCCTCACTTATGCCCTGCAGCTGTACTTTGACTTCTCCGGCTACTGTGACATGGGCATGGGCGCGGCAAGGATGCTCGGCATCGAATTCGATGGCAGCCTGATCAATTTCCGCTCCCCCTTCAAATCCCTGACCATGGAGGAGCTCTGGCGGCGCTGGCATGCCTCGCTCATGCGCTTCTTCCGGGATTACGTTTATATCCCCCTGGGCGGGAGCCGGCGGGGTGATGGGCGCACGCTTCTTAATCTTGTCCTTGTGTTCTTCTTAAGCGGCCTCTGGCACGGAAACGGCCTGAACTTCATCGTCTGGGGCCTTGCAAACGGCGCAATGGTCCTTATTGACCGGCGTTTCCTCCGCCGGATGAGCTCCGCGGCATCGTCCCTTCCAAAGCCGCTGTCCGCCCTGGTCTGCTTTCTTCTGCGCGTGAAGACCTTCGTTCTCTTCTCCCTGGTCTTCGTCTTCTTCCGCGCTCCGGACCTCGCGGGGGCAATATCCCTCTTCCGGCAGATGTTCACCGGATCCCGGGGGATGATTTCCGCCGGATTTGCGGAGGCCTTCCGGATGAAGGAGCTCTGGTATGCAGTAAAAGTCCTGCCTGCGGTAAACGGCGTTCCCTTCGCGGACACCTCCGCCGGCAGATATTTCTGCCTCGCCGCGCTGCTTGCCGCCTGCGCCGCGCTGGTCTTTTTCGCGCCATCCGCAAGACAGGCCGCAGACCGGCTGCTGGATTCCGGCCCGGAACTTTGCCCTTCCTCCGCGGAGGCAGAGAACTCCGCAGCAAACGTAGAATGCACGCCGGCACGCGGAACACCAGGAGGCCGCATCCGCCTGTTCCACGTCGTTCTTCTCTCCGTGCTCTTCGTCTGGGCCCTCACCGCAATCCCCGGCGTCAGCACCTTCCTTTACGCCAATTTCTGACGGAATACTCATTCCGCTCAGGGCATGTCATATCTCCGAAAAGTGTTATTTCACCTCGGATTAGTTATTTTTTCCTTTCCTGTCCCCCGATAGAATCGTATCATCAGCAAACGAGCCGGTCCAAAGCCGGCGAAGCATAGCCTCTTTTGGGAAAAGGAAGGAAAACTTATGAAGAAGAAATTGCTCGCAGCAGTCCTGTCTGCAGCCATGGTCCTCGCTCTGACCGCCTGCGGCGGCGGAAGCAGCGCACCCGCCGCTGCAGGTGAGCCCGCACCCGCTGCGGAAGAAACCGGCGCGGAAGAAACCGGCGATGCCGCTGAAGCCTCCGCTCCCGCAGCATTCGAGGAGACCCAGCACCTCGTGGTAGCGTTCCCCACCTGGACCGGCGCCCCCGCGGATACGGACAAGGTCACCGAGGAGATCAACAAGATCCTCAGGGACAGATACAACATTGAGATCGAGATGCAGATCGGCGATTCCGGCTCCTACAACCAGAGCACAACGCTGGCGCTCTCCGGCGGACAGCAGATCGACGTTCTCTCCACCCTTTTTGCCGGCTATGCCAACCTCGTCAACCAGGGATATCTGCTTGACCTTGAGGAGAACGGTCTTCTTGAGAACTACGGCCAGGGCATCGTCGACGCCATCGGCCAGGATTTCATCGACATGTGCCGGGTCGGCGGCGTGCTCTACGGCATCACCAACACCCGTGACTACGCTGTAGGCCGCGGCTGCATCGCCATCGATTCCGCCTATCTCGAAGGCATCGGCGTCGAGGTTCCCGCTGCCGACGTCAACATCGTGAAGACCAGCCAGGAAGAGGTCGAGGACATCCTTGCGAAGCTGCACGAGCAGTATCCTGACATGGAAGTCTACAGGCCCGCGGCAAACGACCTGGTCCAGCAGACTCCCATTGACCAGATCGGCGGCAACAATTTCGGCGTTCTTCTTGACTACGGCAAGGAGCTCAAGATCGAGAACCTCTTCACCAGCGACAACTACATGGAATTCTGCACCAGAATGTACAACTGGAACCAGAACGGCTACATCTCCAAGGACGCCGCTACGGATACCACCTCTGTCGGCTCCCTGATGAAGGACGGCATCATCATGACCTACGGCACCGGCGGCAAACCCGGTTCCCGCGTGCAGGAGTCCTCTCTCGGCAAGAACATCACCATCTACCAGACCAAGGAAGACTACATGGGCGCCTCCGCTGTCGCGAGCTATCCCTGGGCAATTCCTTACACCACAGCCAATCCCGAGGCGGCAATGACCCTGATGAAGGCCCTCTACACCGACAAGGATGTGGCAATGCTCTTCGTCTACGGCATCGAGGGACAGCACTATGTGCTTGATTCCGAGGGCCTTGTGGACACTGCCTCCGCCCCTGCGTCCGGCAATTACGGCACCCTTTCCTGGCTGTATCCCAACCAGTTCCTCTGCACCCCTACCTCCGGCAATCCCGCGGATCTCTGGGAACAGGTCAAGACCTTCAACGAGAACTCCCAAAAGTCCGCTGCCGCCGGTTTCGCATTCGATGCCACTCCCGTGGCAACCGAGATTGCGGCCTGCACCAACATCTACAACGAGTATCAGAAACAGCTGGAGTACGGCTTCCTTGATCCTCAGGTCGGCATCCCGGAGATGAACGACAAGATGATGGCGGCTGGTCTGCAGACCATCATTGATGAGAAGCAGGCACAGCTGGATGCCTGGGCAGCCAACAGGTAAAACAGGTAAACCGACCCATTAACCAAACCCCCGGAAAGCCCGCCGACAAGGAAAACGGCTGGCTTTCCGGGGGTATTTTTCTCTCCTTCGCGAATCCCCGGGCCGGACAGGAGATGTCCCGGGCACCGGATGTGCGGAGCTTCATTATCCCGCAGGGCTTATTTCCTGTACTCCCTTGGCGTCACCCCTGTCAGGTTCCTGAACTGCTTGGAGAAGTAGGAAATATTCTGGAATCCGCAGCGGATCGCGATCTCCTGGATGCTCAGGTCCGTTTTGGCCAGAAGGCGCTTCGACTCCTCTATCCTCTCGTGTATAACGTAGTTCGTCAGGGAGAGACCTGTCTCCTTCTTGAAGAGATGGGAAAGATAGTCCGGCGTAAGATATACCATCCCGGAGAGATACTCCCTCGAGAGATCCTCCGCGAGATGTTCACGTATGTAGGCCCTCACCTGTGCTACCGACTGATCCGGCTCCGCGCTCTCGCTCACCAGCTCGGCATAGAGATTAAGTGCCTGCCTCAGCCAGTTCCGGATGGAGCCGAAGGAAGCGGTCGCTTCCTCCTCCTTGACCGACATCATGCGCATGCCGTAGTTCCGCCTTAAATCCCCGCTGCGCTCGCCCGCCGCGCTGAGCGTGAGATGGAGGAAGCCCTGATAG